>Ga0265294_10002270_pt1 | contig 25346 bp, 21 predicted proteins | sample MunlanPumphouse3_FD_192504 | JGI IMG/M metagenome (GOLD analysis project Ga0265294, IMG submission 192504) | Groundwater microbial communities from a municipal landfill in Southern Ontario, Canada - Pumphouse #3 | ecosystem: Environmental > Aquatic > Deep subsurface > Groundwater | place... | reverse complement strand
TAAAAAATACCTTATTCGACTCTTTAGAACTATGTATTGTAGTCGCGAAAATATGCTTGCTATTTTGACTCTGTTGATTAATAAGTAGCAAATCAATCAGAAATAAGATAAGCTGATCTTAGAAAATCTTTATTTTGGACGGATGTGGTTTCCTCTCTGTCATTATAATAATTCTATTTTAAGTGTTTTATTCATCTAAATATCAACAATATCTGCTTTGTTAAAAATAATGATCTAAAAAAGATTATCTTTTATACACCCTTCAAAAAATACTTAGCTTTATGCTAGCCTGAATTATTCTATGCTTGCAATGAAGGAGCTTTTTTGACTAAATTCCATATTACAAACAAGGAGTAATTATGACAGAAGCATGGCATGTAACACCCGGCAGGGGCTTGGGAAATATTCTATTTGGAATTTCCAAGGAGCGCCTTGTTGAATTATTAGACGAACCGGATGCTTTGGATGAAACAAATGAAGATGGTGAGAAGTGTGAACACTTTTATTATGATGATCTTGATATTGCATTTACCTTTTCTGAAGATGAGGGTAATAAATTACTCGTGATCACCATTGGAAACCCACAGTATCTCATCGCTGAAAAATTGCACACCGGCATGGAAATGGAAGAAGCGCTATTAGAAATAGACAAACTTAAATGGGAAGCTCCAGATATTGAGGAAATAGAAGACGAAAATCTGATCTTCTCTTTTATCGAAACGGGCATTGATGTTTGGTTTGAAGATGGTGTACTGACCGGTTTTCAACTAAGCCCCCAGTGGAAAAATGATGATGAAATAGATTGGCCGGAACAACAGCTAGAAGTCGAAAACGCGCCGTAGCCCCGAATTTTCGAGGCGAAGGTGTGCTAGAATTTTGTCATCTCGGCCAAAGGATCAACCTAAGTTGAACCGTAGTGGAGAGATCTCAAACAATAAAAATTATACTTGTAATTTGTTAAGGTGGGCATAGAATAATTTAACCTTGTAATATCTAAATATTAAGCTAGAAGCAATAATCTAATTTGAATTTTTTTCACGTCGCCTGTCCTTTTAGGACAATGCTACGGTCGAAATGACAGAAGAAATAATGAAAAATACTAACAACAGAACAGCTCTCATCTCCACCAGCATCGTCCTCTTGCTTTGGTCCTCGGTAGCGACGGCTTTTAAAATTGCCCTGCGATATCTTGAACCTTTTGAACTCTTATTTTTATCAACTCTTGTTTCATTTTTTGCTCTTAGTTTGATCATGCTTTTTACTGGACGCTTTAAACAATTAAAATATGTCCAAAAAAAAAGCAAACAGCGACTTTTAATCGCTGGCATACTTAACCCTGTCATTTATTATCTTTTACTCTTCAAGGCTTACGATATGCTTCCGGCACAATTCGCTCAAGCTGTCAATTTTACCTGGCCACTGATCTTAGCTATTTTTGCTATGTTATTAAAGCAGGAAAAGTTCCATATTCTGCGCCTATTCATGCTTTGCTTGTCCTTTGCGGGGGCTCTTGTCGTAGTTTTGGGTGGACAGCAGATGCCGGGCGGCATCAGTATTAGTGGCGTATTGATCGCTTTTTCTACCACAATATTTTGGGTGCTCTACTGGCTTATTACTAAAACAATCGATGAAGACCCTGTCATTTCTCTTTGGATTCCTTTTACAATTGGTGCCGGTATTTTATCAATTGCCGCTCTCTTTTTCTTTAGACCGGATGCCCTGGAATGGAGTGCTTTATTGTCTGCCGGCTATGTGGGACTCTTTGAAATGAGTCTGACTTTCTTGCTATGGCTTAATGCACTGAGAAAAACCACCTCAACAGCATTGCTTAGCAACTTTATTTATGCCGTGCCTTTTCTATCATTATTATTTATAAGATTCGTTCTAGATGAACCAATCCAAGGAACAACTCTGCTTGGATTATTTATGATCGCTGCCGGAATTGTGGGGCAGATGCTGGTGCATAAGAAATAGAAAAATAACTTATTAATATATTAAGCCAAAATATACTGACCCTCCAACTACGCACAAGCTTTAGGATAGACAAGCAGGTTTAGGATAAAATATATTATTCACCCAAAACCAAAACCGCCCGTCGATGGCGCGACAGGCGGTTGATATAAATGAATACACTAAGGAGTTTTTATTTTGCTTTTACAGTAACAAAACGCTTATTTCCATTTTTTGTTTCAATTAAAATTAAAACTGTTTGATCTTTTTCAATCTTATTCAATGTCTGATAAAAATCATCAAGATCTTTTATACTCTTGCCTTCAAAGCTTACAATTCTGTCCCCTGCACGAAGTCCTTTTTGATAAGCTTCTGATGTTGTTTGGACATTGACGATCACAATACCTTTATTAGTATTAAGTCCTAATTCTCTGGCAACTTCTTCATTGTTTGAACGTACCGAAAACCCAAGATCTATCTCTGTTTTGGCTTCTTCAGCTGCTGCCAGCGTCTTTTCACCGGGGATCTCTTCTAATTTTACAGAAAAACCTCTGATCTTTTTATCTCTGACAACTGTCAGCTTTACAGTTTCTCCGGGAGAACGCGATGAAATATTTAACTGTAATTCTGACGGTGTTTTTACCGTTTCATTATTTACCTTGACGATGACATCACCGGTTTTGAGTTTGGCATTTTCTGCAGGGCTATCTTCAACAACATCTGAGATTAAAACTCCATTAACATTGTCGAGTCCTAAAGATTCAGATAGATCCTGATTTAATTCTTGAATACTTACACCCAACCATGCTCTGACTACACGACCTTCTGTAATAAAATCATTCATGACTTTTTTAGCAAGATCAATGGGAATGGCAAAACCAATTCCGTTAGATCCGCCACTGCGACTTAAAATAGCGGAGTTAATACCAATAACTTCGCCATCAAGATTCACTAATGCACCACCCGAATTCCCCGGATTTATTGACGCATCGGTCTGAATATAAGATTCGTAAGTATTAAGTCCCACACCCGAACGCGCAAGTCCCGAAACAATACCATGAGTCACCGTATTTCCCAATCTTGCCGAATAAGGTGAGCCAATGGCGAGCACAAATTCACCGACCCTGACCTCATCAGAATCACCAAGTTTAGCGGCAGGAAGTTTTTCTCCATCAATGCGAAGCAGTGCTATATCTGTCTTTGAATCACCACCAACCAACTCGGCTTTATATTCCCGTTTATCCAATAAAACAACGGTAATTTCTTCAGCGTCTTTAATAACATGATTATTTGTGATCACATACCCATCTTGAACAATAACACCCGAGCCCAAGGCTGATGAACGATACTCCCGTTCTTTCTTGGGAATATCAAAACCAAAAAATTCAAAAGGCAAGTTTAGATCCGCTAAAGGATTATTGATCTTGGTAATACGTTCCGCTGTAATGGTGACAACCGAAGGTGATACCGCATCAGCGACATCTACAAATTGATTTGATAAAACTTTAAGATCTTGTCCGCTAAGGGGCATTAACATAACAGCAACAAGTAGAATTGATATCCATTTTTTCATTTGATTTCTCCTATTCAATCGATGTAATTAATGAATAAGATGCCCTTAAAGTTCCAAACAATTTAAAAAAGACCTCATAAGAAGGACAAGTGTGTTACTTTGAGTCTTTACACCTGCTTCGCCAGCTGGCGGATATGGCGCAGACGTGTGTTAATCGCAAAAGGAATAGAGAGTGGGCTTAGCATAAGAAACATTCGCAAACTACAAAACCAACCTTATCTTGTTAATCCAGTTATCCTGTCTTAACTATCCTGTCTACCTTCTGAACCTCTGCATCATTTTTTTCTCTGCCAGCGCGATCAAATCACCCGATATCTTTTGATGTCGTTTTACAAGTTCCATTTCGTTTAGATCTGCGATCTGTCCATTTTTAACAACTTGTTTTCCGTTGACAATAACATGGTCTATAGGACTCATTGCAAAATTAAATACGATGGCAGCCGCAGGATCGTGTAATCCACCTGAATATTCCAGTTTATCCATATTGATCATATTTATATCGGCACATTTACCTGCTTGAATCTGTCCAATATCATCACGACCCAAGGCTTTTGCGCCACCTACCGTTGCCATCCAAAGAACGTCCTCAGTATTCAACCAGAACTTTGGTTCACGTAATCTTGAAAGTAACATAGCATTGCGAATTTCAAGAAGCATATTGGAAGAATCATTGGAAGCGGAGCCATCAACCCCCATACTTACACTTACACCGGCATCAAGCAATTCCCTGATCTTGGCAATTCCGGAACCCAGACGCATGTTAGAAGAGGGACAATGAGAAGTACCGATCTTCTTTTCTCCGGCTTCTTTAATCTCTTCATCGCTTAAAAATATTGAATGAGCGAACCAGGCATTAGGTCTGATCCACCCCAATGTTCTCATATATTCAAAAGGACGCTCTCCAACTCGTTTAATGCAAAAATCCTCTTCATCATGAGTTTCTGCAAGATGAGTATGAATTTGCAGACCGTATTTTTCAGCGATCTCAACAGTCTTTCGCATGGATTCTGCTGTTACAGAAAAAGGAGAACAAGGTGCTAATGAAATTCTTAACATAGAGCCAAAGGAATTATCATGATATTTTTTAACCAGACGTTCAATATCTTCAAAAATCTCATCTTCGGTCTGGACGACATCTTCGGGAGGCAGTCCACCATCTTTTTTACTGAGTGACATAAATCCGCGAGTTGGTTGAAAACGCATACCCAATTCTTGTGCGGCTTCTATCTCAGAATCTATCAATGTACCTTCTTCTTGATTAGGAAAAAGATATAAATGATCAGAGCTAGTTGTACATCCTGATTTCATTAATTCAGCCATGGCGACTTTAGCACTGACATAAAAAGCGTCTTTGCTGATACCTCGCCATATCTCGTAATTAGTGCGCAACCAATCAAAAAGCTCTGCTTTTTGCGTTGAGAAAATATTACGCGTGAGTGTTTGATAAAAGTGGTGATGTGTGTTGACAAAGCCCGGCAATACCAACATGCGGGAAGCATCAATTACCTTATCTGCTTTAGCTTTAAATTCTTCGGGACCGGCGGATACAATAATATTGTCTTCAATATAGATATGACCACCGCTAAATGTATCCAGTACATCATTGGCTTTAATATCTTCTTTCATCCGACAACATAAGAGGGGGTTTTTGATAAGTATGGATGATTTCATTTTTTCTCCAATAATTCTTATTTCAGTTTTATGATCTTTGTTTTGCCCGAGAGTCCAAACTCATCATGAATATCATCGATTAATGATGGTCTTAAACTTAAAAACAGCTCAAGATCTTTTTTTATCAATTTTTCGAGGATTTCATAAAATCCTTTTTTATACCAAAGCTCCACAGGACCGATCTCATCAATATAAACTGGTCCGGAAGTAATTTCAGATAATATCTTTTGACCAAAAGCTAAGCCTTGTTTTGAAAAAGAAAAACGGCCAAGCACATATGCTTCTTTCCAATCGTCAGACAGATCTGTTTTTAATCTGATAAATGCCTTTTGTTTTCCAGATGTCAAATGTACAAGATCATAGCCAATAAAGCGATCTGCCTCATAATATTTTATCGATATAATGCCATCGCCCTTTTGATCTTTTTTATAAAGATCTTTTAAATAACGGGTTTTGCCGGAATCTATGTCACCGGAGACTAGGGTGATCATATCAATCTCGCAAATGTTTTATTTTTTTATCGTTTGCTACCGTTTGCATTTCTGAAATAATGGATATAGAAATTTCATGCGGAAGCGTTCCGCCAATGCTTAATCCTGCCGGTGTATAAAGGGTATCAATATCTGCTTCCGGATAAAGTGCCAACAATTGTTCTCTCATATGTTTTTTCTTGCTTCGCGATGAAACCAATCCAACATATTTAGGCTGCCAATCAGATCCATAAATTTTATTCAAAACAAGACCATCATGCTTGTGTTCATAAGTTGCAATAACAAAGAAAGCATCTTTCTGAACCTTGCTATTATTTAAAGCGTCAGCAAAAGGTGCCATGATCTTTTCATTGACATCGGGAACATCATTTAAAACATCCTTGCGATCATCAATGAGACAAATATGATAGTTCAATTCTTTAAGATGATAAATCAGGGCACGACCAATATGGCCCGCACCAAAAATATATACATGTTTTTTAGGTGCAAAATATTCAAAAAATAATGTTGCTGTTCCACCGCAGATCATACCGGTATCTCCGGAATCATCCATAATATAACTTTCTGTTGTGTTTTGATGAGTTTCAAAAAGAGTCATGGATTTTTTAATAGCCAATTTTTCTATACTACCGCCACCTACAGTACCTGAGATACTTCCATCTGCATAGACGATCATTTTTGTGCCGGTCACAGCCGGACCTGAGCCTTCCTTGGCTATTACCGTTACCAAAACGCCACTGATACTTCCTTCAGCAAGGTCCAGTAATTCCTTGTATAGACTTTTCATTGATAATCCTCTTTAAATAAACTCACCATTTCCACACCTTTTAAATGGCGGGTTGGTGTTGCCTGCAAAACATGTGCTTTAGCCAATTTGTAATCACGGACACGTGTTCCCGAGACCATATCCATTCCATAGTCGAACAAAATTGGAGAGAGAGGAGTGGATGGTCCAAGCATAATATTGTAACTGTTTTGTGGTAAATGAGCTCTGATACCGTCAAAGCTGTGGTTGCTTATTGAAGTCCCTGTTATTGCGGCAATATCCACCTTAGGTAAATATTCGGGAATATCTGCTTCCCGGAGATCACCTTCCTGCGGTTGTTTTTCAAAAATATAGCAGGTTTTATAATGATCTTTCTGATCATCAAGAAAGGGGAAATGTCCAATAATCCCCAAGATTTTATTCTTGCCTTTTTGCATGATGACTTTCTTTGCATTAACAAGCCGGTATTTTCCAATAGTTTTACTGAGTCCACAATTTATTGCAGCCAAGCCAATAGATGCTTCTAATAAATTATCGGATAAAGCATAAGCAGCTAATTCTTTTAAATTCAGATCCTCTAAATTTCCGGCTTTATGAACATTTATATGATGTCCGCAATATTTGATGGTACTGGCAATGCCACAATCGTTTTTCGTTTTAACTAAAACCGAATGAACGCCTACGATCACTTCCTCGACAAGAACTTCCTCAATGTCTGAGATCAATCTATCTAAAAGATTCATTTAAACAATCAGAGAATTACCCAATTCAAGGGCTAAGGCAAGTAAAACCGTTAATATGGGAATTGCATAAGATAATTTTGGAGCATTGACTTCCCATTGTAAAGCAGCTTCGTTTTTGAGATAGATCATCACTAAAGTTCCACTTACCAAAACATTAGATAGTAAGGATAAAATATACTGCGAAAGAGGAAGTTGGTATAGTCCAATCTCCGGTTTAAACATGAAGGTCTGAAACAGACCAAACACAAGAACCCAAGTCAAGCCAAGAGCATATGATGAGGCGACGACCCTTTTACTTCTATAGACTTTAGCAAAAGCAAAAACGACCAATGATTCGAGTAAAATCGATGTTGCAGGATTAATAACGCTCATGGGTGATCTTGAGGGTAAAATAAAATCAATGCATTTTATCATAGCAGCGATCACTGCTACCCATAAAATTGCATTTTTATTGTCGGTTTTTTTATAGGCATTGTACATAAAATACATGCCAATGGGAAACATGAACATACCTGAAAAACCATAAGGTAAAAAGTGCAAGCCATAACCAATAGTGGCTTCACAAATTCCCCATAGAGCTCCCATAAGAATAATGATTCTAAGATTTTTTGTTTTGTTCTTCATTTTATTTCTCTCCAATTATTTAATTTAAATTTTCTAAAAAATCTTTTATCAGGTTCAGACTGACCTTTTTACGATATTTCGCCGTTGACCTTGCATCATCGATGGGCTTGATCAGAGGATCGTATTTCGCCAGGATTTCGGCAACATCAGTCTTAAGATCTTCTGTTTTTTTATTTTTTAAACTCTCTTCTATCTCTTTGGATCTTGCAATAATAGCGGAAACAGCTCCAAGAGCAATGCGGATATCGATGATCTTGCCTTCTTCTATATCCGCCATACCCAATAATGATGCCTTAGTTAAACTCATGCCTTTACGCTGACCTAATCTACGATAAACATTATGACTATATACTTTGTTCGGAATAATTATATCCGTCACGAGTTCATTTGCTTTTAAAACAGTCTTTTTAGCTGCTGTAATAAATTCCGAAACATGCATGGTCCTTTTCTCATCACTGGATTGCAAGACGATCTTTGCATCAACAGCATATAAATATGGTAAGGAATCGCCTGCGGGTGAAGCATTGCAAATATTTCCGGCTAGCGTTGCCATATTTCGAGTAGGTGGTGAGGCCATTTGACCAATTATGTCCTTTAAAACAGGAGGAATAATTTCACTGTGCATGATATCGGTCAAAATCGCACAAGCCCCGATATGGATCTCATCATTCTCGATATAGATCTTTTTTAGTTCGCTCAAGTGCTCAATAAATAAAAGTGGTTTTTCAAATTCCGGGGCTAAAGCAAATCCGCGGGCGCGCTGAACCATAAGATCCGTACCACTGGCCATGATGGTAAATTGCTGTTCGGATAATATTTCCAGAGCTTTTTTTAAGCTTTTGGGGCGAATTCCGTCTACCATAATCCTTCTCCCATTTCTATTGCCAAACGGACGCCTTTTACGATCATATTATAACCTGTGCATCGACATAAATTTCCTGACAAAGCCTCTTTAATCTCATCATCTGTTGGATGGGGATTTTCATTTAAAAGCGATTCCGTTGATATAACAAAACCCGGCGTGCAAAATCCGCACTGCACCGATCCTGCTTTCAAAAATCCGCTTTCAATCGCTTTATAACGCTCTGTATGTTTAAAACCTTCAAGCGTGACGACAGATTTTCCAATGATCGCTCCTGCGGGAAGCATGCAAGAATTCATGGATCTGCCGTTAACCAGCACAACACAAGCTCCACATTCGCCTTCGCCACAGCCTTCTTTTACGCTCTTCATTCCAAAATCATCTCGCAATAAGTCAAGAAGTCTTCTGTTGGCATCAACATCGATACTTATTTCTTTATTATTTAAAGTGAAATCAATCTTCATTGTCCATCTCCATTAATACTTCGGGTGTAATTGGTAAATGATTAATTGCTTTGCCCATGGCATGTGCAACAGCCGCTGCAACTGCGGGAGGAGAACCAACAAAAGATAATTCCCCGGCACATTTAGCACCGAAAGGTCCAAATTCATAAGGATTTAAGACAAAGTCGCAGTCAATTTCCGGCACATCCATAGAGGTCGGGATCTTATAATCGGTCAGGTTTGCTTGTTTTAGCCTTCCTAGATCAGATCCCATCACTTCTATCGTTGCCCAACCAACTCCCTGGACCACGCCACCTTCCATTTGACCGATCAATGCGCGCTCATCAATAGGCACGCCGACATCAAATACGGCATGAAGTTTTTTAACTGTTAATTCATAGGTAACAGGATCGATCTCAACTTCAGCAACATTTGCACCCCAGGAATGAACGGGATAACAGTCACCACGAAAATTCTCATCATCCCAGGATAAATATTTGGGCTGTTTGTAATTGTTTGTTAATTCTAAATTCTCAAGGTCATCCCAACGCTCTTTCATTTGCATGGCTGTTTTTTGTAATAAACCACCTACAATCATGGTCGTACGCGATGCAACCGTTGGACCTGAATCCGGGACTTTTCCTGTATCAACTGTTTCATAGATAACTTTTTCAATGGGAATTTCTAAAGTTTCAGCGACGATCTTTCGAAGTACGGTTTCGGCACCTTGTCCCATCTCTACAGAAGAGACTTTAAAGGTAACAATATCCTTATTCTTGATCAGCTCAATTTTACCATTGATAACACTCTCACCTTTTCCGGTAAAACCGCAACCATGCAAGAAAAGTGAAATGCCAATTCCTTGATATTTTTTATTGTTCTTTAACTTATTATAATAATCCGAGCTCTTCACTATCTTCTCAATGATCTCGGGCATTTTAACTTCTTCGCGAACACAACCGCCTGTACAAGTCGAATCAGCTTGTTTCAAAAGATGTCGCATTTTATACTCGAGCGGGTCCACACCAAGCTTTTTAGCAATATTATAAAATAACATTTCAATGGCGAAAATAGTCTGTGGAGCTCCAAAACCACGGTAAGCTCCGGAAGGCAAAACATTGGTCATATAATTTCTGCCGCGCACATTCAAATTCTTGATATGGTACACATTGGTCGCCGAAAATATTGCACGCTGAAGCACAACAGGTGATAGACCATTATAGGCACCGGCATTTAAAAGCACATCAATATCCAGACCAACAAGATCATCATTCTCATCGAGAGCCGCCTTAAATCGTACTTTGGAGGGATGTCGCTTGGTCGAGCAAAGTATATCTTCATCACGATCGTAGATCATGGAGACAGGATGTCCGGTTTTTTTTGCAGCGATGGCAACATGGCAACCGTTCAAGGAGGGGAACTCTTCTTTACCGCCAAAGGCACCGCCAGTCACAGTCTGAACCACACGGATCTTTTCTTTTGGCATGTCCATTGCATCCATCAAAGCACCTTCTACATAAAAGGGACATTGCATAGAACCATAGACAAAAAGGGTATCGTCTTTAAATTCAGCCGCAATACCTTGGGGCTCTAAATACACATGCTCCTGATAACCCGTGCTAAAAGAATCTTCAATAATTCTATGGGCATTGGCAAAGGCCTTTTCGGGATCTTCTTTTTTATAGTTGTAATCCGTAAAAACTTTAGAGTGTTTTTCTGCTTCTTCCAATGTTAGCAGCGGTGTTTCTTCCTGATATTCAGGCTTAATCTGAGAATAAATTGAGTCTATTCCTTCACGATCCGGGCCAACAACCAACAAAATAGGTTGACCAATATATTGTACATTATCTTCAGCAAAAAGCGGATGGTCGGAAACTACCGTCCTCATGCGATTTACACCCGGCACATCGTTTTTATCGACGATAAAATATCCTTCCGGAATATCCGGAATTTCTATAGATAAAATTTTAGCTTTGGCTTTTGTACTTCTAAAAGTTCTCGCATATAGCATATTTTCGAATTCCCAATCAGAAACATACTGAGCTTCACCACGAAGTTTCGCTCTGGAATCCACACGTATAATTGATTTAGAGATTGGCTGTTTCACGGGCGCCCTTTTGCTTTTCAAGCTTGATCCATCACATCTTTATAATATACTTTGATCTTTTCGTAATCCTCTGCGGTATCAACATCAAGTCCAATACCGGGATCATCCACATCGACAATAATTACTTTCTCTTTACCATGTATATAATTTCGTAAAATTTCCGTATCTACCCAAGATAAAATTTCTACAATGAGTTTAGAATCGAATAGCGGAGGATGACCTTTTTTGCCTTTGTATCTTGGAATTACAATATCAGCTTTTTTTTCCAGCAAGAATTCAAATGTCTCCCTCTTCACCACGGGTTGATCACCGGGCATAATAAAAAAATGATCGGAGGTCACCTCTTTTATACCTCGTCTTATCGAAGAAAACATTCCCAGCTCGAAATTTTCATTTTTAACGGCTTTCACCTTAGGAATATCCTTGACCAGATCACAAATAATCTCGTGTTGATGACCGCCCACAACAATAATATTATCGCACAGCTCACTCATGCTTTCTATGCATCGTTGCAAAATGCTTTTACCATAAAGGTCCAGGCCAGGCTTAAAATCACCCACGCGAGAAGAATATCCGGCAGCTAAAATAACGGCATCGACGCTCATTATATCTCCTCTATACTCTTGATCGACTTCTCAGGAAAGGTGATCTTTTGCATGGCTGCATCAATATCTTTTAAACCGGAGCCTGTGATCAGTAAAACGACTTTTGCATTGGAATCTATATCTTTTCTTAACTTCTTATAAGCCGCATAGGACGCTGCTGCGGCTGGTTCGGCAAAGAGGCCGGCTTTTTCGGATAGCTCTTTTTGCGCTAAGAGTATCTCATCATCACTGGCTAGAACCGACTGTCCCTTGAATTGTTGCAAATTTTTTAAAGCATAATATCCGCATCTTGGAATATCCACTGCGATTGAATCCGCTACAGTCTCAGACTCGCATTCGCTAAAATGGCCATCCTGCAAAGCATTATAAATTGCAGCTGACCCTTCAGCCTGAGCAGCTACAAGAATTGGCATTTTCTCTATCAATCCAAATTGTAAAAGATCTTTAAACCCTTTATAAACGCCACTCAAAATCACACCATCACCAACAGGAACAAATACATAATCCGGTGCCTCGCCCAATTGGCGGAACACTTCGATGGCGACTGATTTCTTGCCTTCAATGGTGAGTGGATTGTAGGCAGTATTACGACTCAGTAATTTGTGTTTTTTTGAATAGGCCAAAGACAGATCAAATGCCATATCGTAATTTCCATCGACTGATACAACTTGTGCACCATATTGAAGAGCTTGCACCATTTTAGCTTTGGGAGCTGTTTTGGGCAAAAAGATCGTCGCCTTAATTCCACATGCTGCAGCAATGCCCGCCATAGAAGACCCGGCATTACCTGTAGAAGCTAAAACAATCTCGTCGATCTTATGTTTTTTAGCAAAAGCAGCCACCAGAATTGATGCTCTATCTTTATATGAACCTGTCAGATTTCCTGTATCGTCTTTTAAGTAGAGATGTTTTCTTTTATCTAAATGTTTAGCTTGCCAGAGAGGAGTATTGCCCACAGGCAGATCGGGCATTTCTGCCAGATCGAGCGGAAGTAATTCTTCCGGCTCAAAATTGCCTTCAACAGAATATTTAATCTCCAACACGCCTCTTAGCGGTTCATTGTCCTTTTGCTTTTCAACACAAAAAGGACAGACCATTAAGTCGGGTGTGACTTCAAATTCCTTTCCGCATTCCGAACAGATGTATTTGCTTGTTATTGGCATAATATTTCTTCGTTCTTCGTTATTTATTATTAACTGTTACCTATGATTCTTCGACCATCCAACAGACCTTCTCCCGATACTTCGGGATCAGGCGCCGGCTGGAAGGTCAAGCCTGGCATAAGCACTCATTTCACTTTCTCGTCATCCTGAAATGCGCCGAATCCGTTGACAGACGGAGAAGGCGGATGTTCAGCCCGTGGGGTTCCGCCGTATTCACTGAAAGTGAAGGAGGTGGAAGATCTGAGAAAGGTTTAACTTTAAATTTTCAATTGTCTTCGCTGTTAACTGTTCACTGTTAATTGTAAACTATACCGTTTCGACCATCCAACAGGCCTTCTCCCGATACTTCGGGATCAGGCGCCGGCTGGAAGGTCCTTAACCATTAATTACATGGTTAGGCCCATAACCGCTTTGGCTGTGTGTAATCTGTTTTCTGCTTCATCATAAATAATAGCAGCTTCACTGTCAATAACTCCAGGAGTTACTTCATTACCACGATCGGCAGGAAGCGCGTGCATATATTTTACGCCCTTTTTAGCGAGACCCATGCGACGTTCATCACAAATCCAGTCTTTATGCTTTTCAAGATTCGCTTTCATTTCTTTCATGCACTCTGCTTCATTGGCATTGTATTCATCAAAAGTATAATTGCCAAAGCCACCCCAATTCTTGGGAATAACGATATCGGCATCTTCAAAGCCGGCATCCATGTCATCCACAAAATTAAGCTTGCCACCATTTTCTTTTGCGTTATTTTGAGCAGTATTGACAAGATCCTTTAGCAATGGAAATTCTTTTGGCGCGGCAACAGTAACATCCATGCCATAACGAGGGAAAAGTAAAATTTGTGACAGTGGAACTGACAAGGGTTTTGCGTGTGATGTGGCATAAGCCCAGGAAATAGCGATCTTTATATCTTTTAGATCTTTTCCAAAATATTCCTGAATGGTCATCAGATCCGCAAGTCCTTGCATAGGATGATAAAGATCATCTTGTAATGACATAATTGGAATTCTGGAATTATCGGCCAATTCGTTCAGATATTTGTTCCCGATGCCATAAAAACAATTTCTACAGGCAATGCCGTGACCCATTCTTGATAAAACCATGGCTGTATCTTTAGCAGATTCACCGTGAGATAATTGCATTTTGTCAGGTGTGAGATCATGCGCATGACCGCCTAATTGCGTCATACCGGCTTCCATAGAATTTCGTGTTCTTGTAGATTGTTCAAAGAACATCATGAACAAAGTTTTATCTCGCAACATGCGATGCGGTGTCCATTTGTAATATTTCTTCTTTAGTTTATCGGCAAGAGCCAAGGTATGATCGATCTCTTCGCGAGTCCAATCCTGCAAGGTAATAAAATGCTTTCCTTTAAAATCTTTATTTTTCATATGATTTCCTTTTATTTATAAAATTATTTTTCATCCAAAATATAAGGCAATGCTGCATAGAAAGCAGTTGCTACTTCTAAATGATGCACGGGGACTTTTTCATTGGCTGCATGAGCAAGGACTTCATTACCCGGTCCAAAACCAATACAAGGTATTTTGTGTTTACCGCAAATAGCCACACCATTGGTTGAAAAAGTCCATTTATCGACGCGCGCCGGTGTATCAAATAGGGCTAAGTGCGCTTTTTCACCGGCTTTTACCAAAGGATGGTCTGCAGGAATCTTCCATGTGGGAAAATATTTTTCCTGTGTGAAAATCTTGCCGGTATAACTTTTGCGAGCATAGATAGGAACAGATACTTCGCTATCATCCGTCAAAACATTCCGGACTTCTGCAACAGCAGATTCTTTTGTTTCACCCCAAGTCAAACGACGGTCAATGTGCATAAAAGCCTGGTCAGGAATAGCACATAAAGATGGTGACGTCGTGCTTAGAACTGTCGGGGCAATACTGCCTTTACCCAAAAATTCATCATATTTTAATTCTTCATGCAGAGCTTCAAGTTTAAGCGCTGTTCTGGCACTTGAGTAAATAACGTTCTTACCACGTTCCGGTGCTGAACCATGACATGATACCCCTGTTACATTGACTTCCATTTCCATACGACCGCGATGACCGCGATATAAGCCAAGATTTGTTGGTTCAGTGATCACGGCATAATCGGGATGCAGTTTTTCTTCTTCAATTAAATAAAGCCAGCATAAACCATCACAATCTTCTTCCATCACAGTGAATGTGAAATAAACGCTGTGGTCGCCATCGTAATTCATTTCAGTCAAAATACGAGCAGCGGCCACCATAGAAGCTGCGCCACCTTCCTGATCTACGGTACCTCGACCATGAACAATATCATCTTTGATCAAACCGGAAAATGGCGGGAAATCCCATTGGTCGATATCACCGGTATCAACGGTGTCGATATGTGCGTCAAAAGCCAATATTTTAGGACCATTGCCGACTTTTGCGATTAGGTTGCCCAATCCGTCTATTCTCACATCTTTTACACCGGCTGCTTCTAATTGCTCTTTTATTTTAAGGACAACTTTTTCTTCCTCAGCACTTAGCGAAGGGATCTTTACCATCTCTGATAAACATTCCGCCGTGTACTGACGATACTTTTTAGCCATCGCTCTAATCTGTTTAATTTTTTCCATTTTTTACCTCTGCATCTATCTTATTGTGACAATTCAAGGGCATCTTTGATCACCCGCATGTCCACAGCGCGATGTAAAGATATGTCACCAACCCATTTATTCTTTAATTCTACATGTTTAACCACAAAGCCTTGATCTAATTCAATTGAAAAATTATCTGTAGAAAACTGCATTTTCTTATCTTTAATAAGCAATTTATAAAGTACCCCGTCCTCTTTGTATAGTATGTGATTGCCTTTATTCAAAAAGCCTTTTTCTAAAGAATCGAAACTCTCCCGGCATAAAGCGACTTTTGGTTTATCCATAAAAGGACGGCCGGCGCTGGGACAGAAGGTAGTACAGTTACCGCATTCGTTACAATAGTCTGCAATATTTAGAATCTGATAAGCTTGTTCAATGACAAAATCTTTATCAGCCAGTAACTTATATTCACCATTTTCAACTTTAAGTTTTTGCAATTTCTTGCTGAAAGGTTTTAACTCGTAGCCAAGATTTGCACGATTAGGACAAACCGTAATACAGATATCGCAGATCTCATCGCAGTTTAAACAACGAGCAGCTTCTGCTTTGACCTCTTCTTCCGTCATGGGCACATCGACCAAATTGAGAAGTCCTCTTTCCTTGATGTCAATTCTCTTGGGCTCAACTCCGTGAATAATTCTGGATAATTTCTGCTGATGTTCTTCGCGAGATATCTTTGCTCTTTCTATATCTTTATGAACAGCTTTAACACCCGAAATACGTGAAATGATCTCTAAAGCGACATCTTTTCCATCCGCAACCGCCTTGATCAAGAATGAAGCACCGCGATAAGCATCGCCGCCAATGAATACTTTTTCAAGTCCTGTTTCAAGATTAGATTTTGCTTTAAGCAGATCTTCTTTGATAAAATCAATATCCAGATCCTGACCAAAAGCAGGGATCATAGCGTCAGCTTCGATCACAAATTCTTTACCCGGAATGATCACAGGTCTTGGACGAGCTGCTTTTTCGCTTTTGTCTAATTTCATAAGATGACATTCAAGTCCGGTGAGTTTCCCATCCTTGCTCAATGCCTTAGCCGGCGAGGCCAGCTCTATCAGTTTTACACCTTCTTCCAATGCAGCTTCCACTTCATCAATGTCCGCAGGCATTTCGTGTTTGGTGCGACGATAGACAATATAAACTTCGCTATCGGGACCGGCTAATCGTTTGACCGTTCGCGATACATCCATGGCCGTATTTCCACCGCCAAGAATGAGAATATTTTTACCAATCTCAGGAGTCTTGCCTTCGCGAACAGTAGCTAAAAAGGAGAGAGCATCCCATACGCCGGAAATATTATCACTTCCGGGAATATTGGCTTCCGACGACTTCTGAGCGCCTGCAGCAATATAGATGTAATCCGAATTTTTACGGAGTTCGGCAAAAGAATTTTTATCGACTTTGCTATTCAAATGGACCTTTACTCCTGCGTCGAGGATATTCTTGATATCAGCATCCAGAGCTTCCTTCGAAAGTCTGAATTCAGGAATAGCATTTACCAACATACCGCCAATACGAGATTTCGACTCATAAACCTCAACATCGCAACCGGCAAGCTGAAGATAATATGCGCAAGAAAGGCCCGAAGGTCCGGCACCAATAATACCAACTTTTGTGGCATTCTTGTTCCCTGTATCCAGGATCTTGAGCTGTCCGCTGTTCTCCGCAATAAAGCGCTTAATATCTCTGATTCGAATTGCATTATCATAGTTAATGCGTGTACAATTATCCTGGCAAGAATGGTCACAGATCATCCCCGTGCTCATGGGAAAAGGATTGGTTTCAAGAATAGTTTTCAGTGCTTTAAATCGTGAATTGCTATGAGCAAAATCGAGATAAGCGGGAATATTTTGATGCGTTGGACATGTGTGAACACAGGGTGCATAAATACAGTCGTAGGCATTTAATTCTCTGTCAGTTTTTATATTCTTGAACTGATGCTCATATTGCAGATCTTTTTTGACCTCGTCAGCGTATTTAGCCAAGAAAGCATTTCCATCACTCGCTGAAGGAGATTCAATATTTTCCAGATACTGTAAAAGACGTGTATAGCCACCCGGCAGCAAAAGATCGGAGCAAACGGTCACAGGACTCATTCCACAAGATAAAACATTTTGAACGTTATAAGCTGTAACACCACCACAAAAAGAGATGGCTAATTCAGGGAAAACCTTACGCAATTTTGCAGCAACATTGATACTGATAGGGTGCAAGGCCTTACCGCTCATGTACATAGATTCTTCGGAAAAAATATCTTTGTGATTTACAGCTTCGAGGGTATTGGTGAGTTTAATACCAAAAAAGAGATTTTCCTCTTTAGCTGTTTTCTCTAATGATTTTACCAAATCGCAAGCTGCATCAAAATGAATATCGTGTTCAAAAGCGACATCAGGAACATGCGTGTTGTAGCCCATGGTTTTATTAAGGATATCTTGAATATCTTCTTTGCCCAATAATGTGGGATTTAATTTAATAAATGTGTGAAGTTTTTTCTCAGTCAATAAATAATGACCGATCTTTTCAATCTCGTCGGAAGGACATCCGTGCATGGTCGATAAAGTGATATTATTCGAAATGCTATCAGGAATATCAATTTTGTCAATCTCAGGATAAAATTCACGAATTTTATCGATCATGACTTTTTTCTCTTCAGAACAATCCTTCATTTTTTTAAAGAACCACTGTACATTATCCTCGAGGATCCCTTTGAGATCATAGCCGACACTCATATTGAAAACCGTCGCAAGTTCCTCCGGATAAGCTAATTCGTGGCGCAAAATATGAATGATGATCCAAGCCTTTAGATACTCTTCATAAGACTGTTTGATCTTTAGCTCCTGCGACCATTCGCAGTTGTAACCTTCGTCACTGATATCGATACAAGGTTTTGATACCTCAATTTCATCCAGGGTCTGAATGGTTTTAAGCTCGATATAACGAGCACCACAGAGCCATCCCGCTATAATATTTTGTGCCATCTGGGTGTGAGGGCCGGCAGCCATGCCAAGAGGAGTTTCCAGCTTTTGGCCAAAAATACTCGTTTTAAAAACATCGTTTTCTGAGGGTTTAAAAAAGAGACTTTTATAAACACCAAAAATATTTCCCTTTTCTAAAGAAGCGAGGACTTCTTTCAATAAAGGTTTCATAGGGTAAGGATATAGTTCATCACGCATAATAGATCTCATGTAATTTTTTTACGGCTTTTCGAATTTCTTTATTTACTTTTATTTCATCCATAGACTTTATTTCATTGTCGGCAAAAATGATCTTGCCTTCAGAAATAGTCATGTACATTTCTTTTCCTTGTACTCCAAAGATAAGATGATAAAACAAATTACCAAGTGATAATGGTGTTACAGGACGATAATTTGTAATTGCCAAGTCAGCAGTGTTACCCTCTTTTAACTCTCCGCTATTGGTAAAATAACTCTTGATCATCTCAGCAGTGTTCTTGAATAAAATTTTATCGCCATTGGGAATATTTGCATTCCTTAACAAGAAATGTGAGCGCATGGTACCCAAAACATTACCCGTCATACCATCTGTTCCAAGAACATAATCGGAGATTTTTTCCATGTCCATTTTACCCACATTATTATTGGCATTGGATTCGGGGTTGGAAATAATACAAGGTTTTATAGTTTTTAAAAGTGCGTGATCTTTATCTGAAAGATGAATGCAGTGTGCCAATAGTGAATCTTTGGAAAGCAATCCAAATTCATTCAATCTATCAACCGGACCGGCATATCCAAGGTCTTTACAAAAATTAAAATCAGCTTTATCTTCACCACAGTGAATATGGATGTGCAAATCCTCAGATTTTTGTTCAGCTATACTTTTCATACTTGATTCGCTTAAAGTAAAGTTAGCATGCATTCCGAGTAATCCCTTGATCGTCTTATTGTCTTTATTTTCTTCCCAAAAATTTATATTCTCTTCTATCTGTTCTTGCAAAGATTCCTCGCCCATTCTGTCGGAGATTTCATAGCAGAGCACGCCCTTTACTCCGAGTTCTTCGAAAGCTTTTTTCATGATATTTAAGCTTCCTTTGACATAATTCATGGAAGCATGATGATCAATAATAGTGGTCACGCCATAGCGGATAGATTGCATCAATCCATTCATTGCAGAATAATATATCGAGTCCGCATCCAGACTTTTATCAAGTGGCCACCAGAGATAATCTAGGACTTCCTGAAAGTCCCTTGCATTCCCAAGAGGTGCTAAGCCCGTTGCAAGAGCAGAATAAAGGTGATGATGAGGATTTAAAAATCCCGGCAAAACCAAGCGACCACCAAGGTCGATCTTCTTGACATCTTTATCAACTTCAAGAGATTCAGCGATTCTGAGGATCTTGTTTCCTTTGATCTCAATATCACAATTTTCTTTAAGATATGAGTGGCCATCACTGACAATGGCCTGTGTTAAAACATAATGATCCGACATATTATTCTCCGCCCTTTTTGGGTTTTATAAACTGCCCATAACCCGGCTCAGTTATAATTCCATTGTTGCTATCATATATAAATTTTCCGCGCAACATAGTTTTTACCACTCTTCCGATAAATACCTTGTCTTCAAATGGCGTGATTTTTCCCTTAGATAAAAAATCTGCGCCCTTCACCTGCCAGCTCTGTTTAGGATCCACAAAGATCAAATCGGCATCTTTGCCAACTTCTATAGATCCTTTTCTATCCCAAAAACCATAGCGCTTGGCAGCGTTTTCAGCGGTCACCTGCAAAAAACGTGATAAGGCCATCTTGCGTTTTATCAATCCCTCGGAATACACAAAAGGAAAAATCGTACCACTTCCGGGAATACCCGAATAATCTGTCCAGACAGATCCGGTATTTTTTTGTTCAACTGCTGCCGGCGCATGATCGGAAGCAATAAAGTCCAGAGTTCCATTTATCAGACTTTCCCATAAAACCTCTGCATTCCCTTTGGTTTTGACCACGGGGACAGTTTTCAAAGGACCGCCAATTTTCTCAAGATCTTCACAGGAAAATTCCAGATAATGTGGAGCAGTTTCACCGCTAAGATTTTTTTCATTTTTTAATAACAGAGCTGCATCACCTGTACCCACATGAACGATATGAAGTTGCGCGCCGGTAGCTCGGGCGACGGTAATGGCCTTTTTAATAGCAAAAATTTCCACTTGCTCAGGTCGGGAGCGATAAAAATTCTCCCAAGCATTTCCTTTAGCTTTTTCAATTTTCGTCAATTCATTGATAATGCCGGGATCTTCTGCATGTAACAAAACAGGACGATTCAATTCTTTTGCTTCGCTGAGAACCGCTTGTATTTGGCTCAGATCAAGAGCGCCAAAGCTTTCCATCCCGGAAATAAAATAAGTTTTAAAACCCATGACAAATTCAGCCAGTTCAGCCATATTTTGGCGATGATCGGCTTCCATCACTTGTCTGGAAACACCGCCAAAAAAGCCAAAATCAATGACAGCTCGTTTGGAGACTATATTCAACTTGTGTTTCAAATTCTCTAAATTTGTCACTGGCGGAATTGACGTACAGGGCATATCAATGATCGTCGTAACACCCCCCGAAGCGGCGCAAGCCGACCCGTGATAAAAATCTTCTCTTTCGCAAAAACCCGGCTCATTAAAATGAACATGTGGATCGATAGCTCCGGGGAAAACCTGCAGTCCTTTTGCATCAAATACATCAGGGCCTTCCAGGTTTTCACCTGTAGAAACAAGTTTCCCCTGATCTATTTCTATATCAAGGGAAATTAGTTCATTGCACTGGGGCAATGCGATTTCACTATTTTTTATTATCATGTTTTCAATTGTTTTTGCATTGCCCTATAGACTTTTTCCGGTGTAAAAGGCGCTGCATACATTCTTACGCCAATAGCATCGTAAATTGCATTGGCAATCGCAGGCATAGGACCATTGATACCGATCTCGGAGACGGATTTAGCACCAAAGGGACCGGATTCTTCGTGAGATTCCACAACATAACTTTTCATGGGGGGAATATCTGCCGCTGTGGGGATCTTGTAAGATTTAAATCCCTTATTCAGCAAATTACCTTTGTCCGAGAAAATATATTCTTCGGTCATAGCATAGGCAATACCGTTCACTGTCGCACCTTCGACCTGACCTTCTGCCAATTGCGGATTTATTGCTTGTCCACAATCCACCGCCGAAACAAATTCCAGTAATTTTACATCGCCGGTTTTGGTATCGACTTCTACTTCTGCGGTCTGGCACATGAAAGGTGGAGGTGACTGTTCAACAACTTCCGAAGCTTCTGCCTGGATCTGAAATTGATTTTTGTCATATAAGGAATAACAGCAAATCTCACTATATGTTTTGGAAGTCTTTTGTTTTTTATCAAAAACTTCAGATTCTTCTACATAAAGATCATCAAGCTCAGCGTTCATCATCTCAGCTGCGACTCCAAGGATCTGCTTTTTAATTTTATTGGCACATTTCTGAACAGCACGCCCGGATAAATAGGTTGTGGACGACGCATAAGCACCCACATCGAAGGGAGTCCTATCTGTATCAGACGAATAAACAATGATCTTATCCAAAGGAATGCCTAAAACTTCAGCAGCGATCTGTGCCAGAATGGTATCAGATCCCGTGCCGATATCCGTAGCACCGATATTCATGTTAAAAGAACCATCTTCATTCATTTTCATATAAGCAGCGGCCATATCGACCAAAGGAATAGCCGAGCCCTGCATAGAAACTGCAAGTCCAACTCCGCGAACCTTGTCACCATTCTTGATCTTTTTATCACGCTTGTTATACCAGTCAATTTCTTTAATACAAATATCTATACATTCATCAAGTTTACAAGAATTAACGATTTGTGGAACACCATCTTTTCCTTCGCCAAGAGCTTCAAATACGCCCGAGGTTTCACCTTCTTGTATATGCCATTTCTTGATATACTCAGGAAGATCGAGGTCAAGCCTTCTTGTAATGATATCGAAATGCTGATTGAGCGCCATATAGCCCTGTGTGGCTCCATAACCACGATAGGCGCCTCCAACGGGAAGATTGGTATAAACAGAGCGACCCAGGAAACGCATGTTCTCTATCTTATTAAAAAGCGGTAATACTTTTGATCCGCAGTTCGATAATACAGTCAAAGCATGTGAACCGTAAGCACCGGAGTTCAAGAGAGAGTCCATTTCTAAAGAAGTGATCTCACCGTCATTTTTTACACCGGTTCTTAAGCGAACACGAATAGGATGGCGTGTACGAGAGCACTGGAAAACTTCTGCACGAGAAATAATAAGTCGGGCAGGGCGTTTGTGTCGAATGCTTGCTAAAGCAGCTAAAGGTTCTAAGAACACTTCTTGCTTAGAGCCAAATCCTCCACCGATACGAGGCTTGATAACCCGGATCTTTTTAAGAGGATAATCGCAGGCCTGAGCTACAATACGGCGCACATGGAAAGGGACCTGAGTCGATGAAATAATGACCAAACGGCCCATTTCATCAAACATAGTTTTAACCGAATGGGGTTCAATGGCGCAGTGCTGCCCATAATGAGCATGATAGGTTTCATCGATAATAAAATCAGCTGCTTCCTCGCCTTTTTTCATATCGCCAAAGCTGATCTCAACTTCGGCAGCCAGGTTTCTATCGGCATCATATTTTGCGCCAATAGGATAAGCATGCGAGGCATCGTGTAATTTGGGAGACTCGGGATCCATGGCTTTTTCGGGATCAAAAAGCGGCTCCATAATTTTATATTTTACATTTAATAATTTGGCTGCCTGCTCTGCGATCTTTTCGCTATCGGCAATGACCATAGCCACTCTGTCGCCCACAAAACGCATGATTGAATCAAAGATCAGACAATCGTAGGGCGATGGTTCAGGAAATCCTTGTCCTGCCGATGTATGCAGGATCTGTTTGACATTCTTGTAATGAAGCACATCCACCACACCGTCAAGCGCACGCACTTTAGAATCATCGATATCTATAATTTCCGCGTAAGCATAAGGCGAATAAACCAGCTTGCAATGAAGCGCATCGATGAGTTCGAAATCATCGACAAACTTTGAGCTACCGGTGGCCAGTGATAAAGAATCAACTTTCTTTTCAGGTTTTCCAACTGTTGTATATTTTTTCATAATATCTTACTTTTTTTGAAGTCTTTCTGCCGCCAACTTAACTGCCTCTACGATTTTCACATAGCCGGTACAGCGACATAAATTACCGTCCATAGCCTTCTTGACTTCTTCGTCACTGGGCCTAGGATTATTTTTTAAGAGCGCATAAGATGCAAGAACAATGCCGGGTGTACAAAAACCACACTGCACGGCACCGATATCCACAAAAGCCTGCTGAATTACATGCGGCTCATGAAGATTTCCAATGCCCTTAACCGTCAGCAATTTATCTTCTTCCAGAACTGCTGCCGTAAATGTAAGGCAAGAATTAATGGGCTTGCCGTTTAAAAGAACGATACAAGCGCCACATTCACCTTCTTTACATCCACTTTTAACTTCAGTAAAACCGTGATTACGAAGGGTATCAAGAAGAAGTTCTTCGGGCGCAAATTCCACTTTTACAGCTTTTCCATTTACATTAAGACGCGCTTCCATTAGTCGCCCTCCAATGCGCTAATAATCGTCCGCGCGGTTTGAATTTTAGCTTTCAAGCTCATGTAATCGGGATCGGTAATGCGGCTACCAATAATCTCAACGTTTACCAGATCTTCTATGACCTTTTCATCGATATCCGCTTTAGCTTTGCCTTGCAAATAAGCTTCAACTTCCGGCAATCGCGTAATAAGTTCCTTTGTGCCGACGATATAAGCCTTGGCAGAGGTGATCACATCGGCATCAAGTTCCAGTAAAACCGTCACAGAAAACAAAGCCATATCATTTACTGTTTTTGCATCACGATAATGTGCAGATCTGTGAGGAATGTTTTTAAATTTCACAGCAGTAATGAGATTTTTTTTATACAAGTCCTTCTTGGCAAGATAATCCTCAAGACTTAGTTCGCCTTGATTTTTTCCTGCAAGAATGAGCTTGGCATCGAGAGCCAGCAAAGCAGCAATAAGATCCGACCATGTAGGCACAAAAGCAATGCTTCCGCCCAAAGTGATCTTATTTCTGCAAGGTGTATTGGCAGCATTTTTTAAACACTTCACCAGAATATGTTCAGGAGGCAAAGCCTTTACAACATCGGCATAGGTGCTTGTTGCGCCAATTTCGATTGTTTCATCGTTTAGCTTCACAGAATCCAGACCCAAATGTTTAAGGCAAATAATTCCCTCAACACTTGAGAGGTCGCGACCGCTAAGATTCGTTCCGCCGCCATGAATGACAACGCTTTCTTTCTCTAACAGAGAAGAGGTCTCTGAAAGAGATACCGGATAGTACCAATTAATGTTTTTCATTTAACAAATTTCCAAAAAAGAGTTATGAAAGTCAAGGAAATAATAGCTTGCAGAGTAAGCATGGAAAAAGGAAAAAAAGAATATAAGATCTCTCACACTTTTGCGCCATAGCTCGCAGAGCGAAGGCGTAAAAAAGAGAAGATTTAACCACAAAGATTCACAAGCTCACGGTAATAAACCGCTAAGTAAACAAAGATCACCCGTTGTGTGAAACTAAGCAAGTGCATGTTTAATATGATTTAGAGGTTTATTATTGATTTTATTAATGAATTGCAAGATAGTTAAAGCGGTAATTTTGCATAATATCCTAACAGATAA
>Ga0265294_10002267_pt1 | contig 25355 bp, 25 predicted proteins | sample MunlanPumphouse3_FD_192504 | JGI IMG/M metagenome (GOLD analysis project Ga0265294, IMG submission 192504) | Groundwater microbial communities from a municipal landfill in Southern Ontario, Canada - Pumphouse #3 | ecosystem: Environmental > Aquatic > Deep subsurface > Groundwater | place... | reverse complement strand
GTCAACTTCTTTACATCTGCAGAGCGGAAGTCATCCTTTTCTATGGCGGCTACGACTTTACTGTACTGTGCTTTGTGACGTGAGACATCCAGACCTATGTATTCGAGGATTTTCATAGTGTGAGTTCCGGTTTTGTACTGTAATTGATTATCGTTCCCACGATACAATTGAGATTGGCATGCTATCAGAGCATATCGAAAAAAGACAGATTTTTGGTGACTAAGACAGACATTCGGGTCAATCAGCGGGGTCAGAAATCAGTGGGGTCGGAACAGCCGATAAGACTACAAATCTAGAGAGGTGTAAGTCCTCTTAGGAGCTGTAAAAAAATAACATGGCCATCTTGCATCTCATCTTCAGGCCATCTTTGACCGAACTTCAATCACCAAATCCTCAACGTAGCTCTGCTACGTCTGCGGTTTGCCCCAATCAGTTCAGCCGAATCTGAGCGCAATATAACCAAGTCATTTATTTACAGCTCCTAACCGGCAATTACCCGATTCGGGCGGTTAGCATATCTGGGGCACGGGGAGGAACAAACCGTGAGGTGTTCGGATGTAAAAGTCACAGCTGCCCAGTCAATTCTGACTGTTGTGGGAGCAACCAGGGTGGCGAGCAAAGATTTATCAGTACAGCTCATACTTCAGCAACCGGCATTCGATCGGACCATTGAACAGCACGAAGCGACGTGAGGCCTTGAGGCCAATATACTTGGCCAACTCCAGGTTACCGGTCATGACAAATCCGGTCCACCCCCGACAACGTTTTTTCATAATGTCGCCAATCTGGCAATAAAGTTCCCTCAGATCCTCTTCCTCACCCATGCGCATGCCATATGGCGGATTGATGATTACAACCCCTTTGTCCCCCTCCGGTTGGAAAACCTCCAGTGCAGCATGAAAAAAGTGAAGTTGCCCTTCAAATCCTGCCTTGGCGGCATTTCGCGTTGCAAGTACAAGTGCCCGGCTGTCCTTGTCATATCCGGTTATCAAGCCGACCGGAAGTTTTTTTATCCCGCTTTCACCCTCTTTCAGCAACTGGTCCCATAACCTGCCGTCAAAATCCAGCCAGCTCTGAAAACCGAAAGAGCGCTGTAGCCCAGGCGGTATCCGTGCCGCCATCAGGGCCGCTTCAACAGGAATAGTCCCTGATCCGCACATTGGATCTACCAGGGGAATAGAACCATCCCAGCCGGTAAGGGCTACAATGGCAGCAGCCAGCGTCTCACGGAGAGGCGCTTCGTTACGCTCAAGCCGGTAGCCGCGACGATCAAGAGACTCCCCTGAACTGTCCAGACTTACGGTGCAGACATTCTTGTGAAGGTGTACGTTGACACGTACGTCAGGTGTGGTGGTATTGACATTGGGGCGGCTTCCGCACTCTTCGCGGATTCGGTCGACAATGGCATCCTTGGTCTTGAGTGCTACAAAACCGGAATGGGTCAGGGCGGAATCGCGCAGAGAGCAGTCCACTGCCAGGGTCATATCAGGGGTGATAAGCTCCAGCCAGGCAATCGCATGCACCCCGGCGTAGAGTTCTGCGGGATTAGCGCAGGGGAACACGGCCAGCTGCACCAGCACGCGACTGGCGGTACGAAGCCAGAGATTGGCCCGGTACAGACCTGCCCGGTTAGTGACAAAAGCCACTCCGCCCTTGCTGGAGCGTACTTCGCTGATTCCCAGCGCTTCCAGTTCAAGGGCGGCAACCTCCTCGGCGCCACGTGGCACGGCGGCAAAACAGTTCCGGGTTCCGTCGGGGATTGCCGCCGGACGTATCCCACTCCTCAAAATATGCGTCTTCTCTTGCATCAATATTCACCTGTTTCCTTTGTCCAGATACCGGCCAGCAAGCGCCGCGTCTGTTCCAGTGTACCGCTATTATCGATCACAACTTTGCCATGGCGTTCCTTTTCAGCCAGCGGCATCTGGCTGGCTATTATACGCTCGGCCTCTTCCCGGCCAATGCCGTCACGAAACATAAGACGCTCTCGTTGAACATCCGGACTGACAGTCACGACCCAAATCTCGTCGACCCGGTCAACAGCTCCGGACTCAATAAGCAGGGGCGCCATATAGAACACAACCTGATGTCCTTCCGCAGCCATCGCAGCTATTCGTTCCTCTGCCAGCCGCCTTATCTCGGGGTGCAGAATTTCCTCCAACTGCCGTCTCTTATCCGAATCGGCAAACACCTCACGACCAAGACGTTTGCGATCCAGACTCCCATCCGGCAGGAGCATATCTTCACCAAACAGGGCCACAATGCGCTCCAAGGCTCTGGCGCCCGGACAGACAGCCTCGCGGGCGAGCTTGTCAGCATCGATAACCACAGCGCCCTGCTCCTCAAGAAAACGGGCCACAGCACTTTTACCGGTGGCAATTCCTCCAGTAAGTCCGATGATACGAACACTCTTGGGGCTAGTCACTTGGCGCCCTTGATTTCAGTATAGGCCCGTTTGAAATTGACCCCAAAAAACGCATGGAATCCAGGCCGGGACTCGTACTGGGGAAGCGAAAACTGACGTTGGGCCACCTCAATAGTAAGCCCTTTATCAATAAGCCGCAGCATTTCGGTCGTGAAGTCCAGAAAGAACGTCTGGAATCTCCGGATACCGGCAGTATTGGTCACTTCTCCCAGACCAGGCACAACGGAGCTTGCATCGATATCGGCCAGCAGATCAAGCGCACGGATCCATTCGCGAAAATGACCATCTCCCATATAACCGGCCACATCATTAAAAAAAAGGTCTGATGTGAACAAAACTCGTTCTTCAGGTAGGTATACAAATACATCCCCCTCACTGTGGCCCAATTCTGTATTCTTCATGACTATAAGAGTGTTACTGCGCTTTAGCGTCAGCCCATGATCAAAAAATATCACCTGGTTCTTGATCTGACGAAATTCACTTTTCAGAGCCTGCCAGGTCTGTCCAGATGCGATGATTTCAGCATTGGCAGGCAGGTCAAAATCAATATAGTTGAATCCTCTGTGATGGTGCGTCAGAATAATATAACGAACCTGTAGGGGGGTGATGGTTTTTATGTAATCAAGCAGCTCCTGTGTGGTTTCCGGCACAAAATGCGCGCCAGCCAGGATGACCTGGTAATTCGTGACAACAATAAGACAATTGCTGGCCGCCTTACCGCCCGGTTCAGCAAGAGCAGCATACACACCGCCCCGGATCTTCTGAAATCTGAAATTGGAACCTTCTGCCAATACAGGCAGCAGCATTGCCATGATGACACTTGCAAACAGATATTTCATGACACCCTCCGTTGCGCATTGTAGCAAATGAACTGCAAAATTGACAGATTTTTGGCTTGAGTTGCCAGCCCAATTAGTGTTAAAGTTATCAGTCTTCTGCCTGGCAGCAGATGTTGTTACGTACGGGCGGTTAGCTCAGCTGGATAGAGTACAGGCCTCCGAAGCCTGGGGTCGTGGGTTCGAATCCCATGCCGCCCGCCAATTATCCACCTCTGGGGACATCTGTCCCCTTTTGTATTTGTGCCCTTGTTAAAAACAGCACTGACAATTGCGCAAATTGCCTCAGGATTTGCTTGATCTTCTTTCCCGGCTCTGGTGTCGAGCAGACTTAAACTCTTCAGTTTTAATGGGAGCCGACTTTGGCAACGCATTGGCTTTCAAGGAGGAATAGCATGGCAAAAGGAACCTTCGATGTAACCGATCCGATAGCACAGTTAATGTTACGAATACCGCTGGGACTGATCTTCATGGCCCACGGCTCACAAAAGCTCTTGGGTCTGTTCGGCGGCCAGGGATTAACCGGTACATTCAAGACCTTCGAGGAAAAGCTGGGTATCCCTCCCATTTTCACCTTACTGGCCATCATCGCCGAATTCGGCGGTGGTTTTGGCATACTGACAGGATTTTTGACCCGTCTCTCGGCTACTGGCATAGCGACGGTCATGCTGGTGGCCATCTACAAGATCCATTGGGCCAACGGTTTTTTTCTGAATATGCGCTGCCTGCCAGGCCATGGCCACGGCATCGAGTACAACATTGCACTGCTGGGTATGGCATTGTACCTGATGCTCGCTGGTGGCGGTCGATGGTGCCTGGACCGTCTGGTGTTCCGGTCATAGGGCAAACATCTCTATAGGAGTTCGCACGTGGATTTGTTTAACGAGTTGGAAGTCAACAAACGACGAACCTTCGCCATCATCAGCCATCCGGATGCCGGTAAGACAACCATTACCGAAAAGCTGCTGCTATTTGGCGGCGCCATCCAGCAGGCCGGCGAAGTACGGGCCCGCAAGTCTTCCCGTCACGCCACCTCAGACTGGATGGAGCTGGAAAAACAACGCGGAATCTCAGTCACCTCATCCGTCATGAAATTCACTTATGGCGACTGCGAGATCAATCTGCTGGACACCCCCGGACACAACGATTTTTCAGAAGACACCTACCGTGTGCTGACCGCTGTCGATTCAGTGTTGATGGTGATTGACTCCGTTAAAGGCGTTGAGAGCCAGACCAGGAAACTTCTGGAAGTCTGCCGCCTCCGTCACACCCCCATCATGACCTTCATGAACAAGCTTGACCGGGAGGGTCAGGAACCACTGGAACTATTGGATGACATCGAAAAGAACCTGAAGATGCAGACTGCGCCAGTCACATGGCCGGTAGGAATGGGCAAGCGCTTTCGCGGCACATACCACCTTTACACAAAAGAGTTAATATTCTTCGACGCCGAGGCAGCCAATGGAATCGGAGAAATCCTGACGGTCAATGGCCTGGATGACCCGCGACTGGACGAACTCTTGGGCAGCCAGGTTGACGAACTGCGCCATGACGTGGAACTCCTGGAGGGGGCTGCTCACCCCTTTGATAAGGATGCTTACCTGGCCGGTCTACAAACTCCGGTCTTTTTCGGCAGCGCCATCAACACATTTGGTATCCAGCAACTCCTGGACGCCTTTGTAGATTACGCACCCCACCCGCTTCCCCGTGAGACTGTCACGCGTGCAGTTTCCCCCTATGAGGAATCTTTCAGCGGCTTTACCTTCAAGATTCAGGCAAACATGGACCCGGCCCACCGCGACCGGATCGCCTTTTTCCGCATCTGTTCCGGCAAGTTCACTCGCGGCATGAAGGTCCGCCATGTGCGACTGGGACGTGAGGTGCAGATTGCCAACGCCACCATATTCATGGCACAGGATCGAACCAATGTCGAAGAAGCCTGGCCGGGCGACATCATCGGCATTCACAATCACGGCACCATCAAGATCGGTGACACATTCACACTTGGAGAAGACCTGAAGTTCACCGGCATTCCCAGTTTTGCGCCAGAGCACTTCCGCAAGGTACGTCTTCTGAACCCGATGAAATCAAAGGCACTGGAAAAGGGACTGGTACAGTTGGCCGAGGAGGGCGCCACCCAGGTCTTCAAACCACTGATGGGCGCCGACTGGGTCATTGGCGCCGTTGGTCTTCTACAGTTTGAGGTGGTCATGCATCGTCTGGAGTTTGAGTACAGCGTCAAGGTGGCCTTCGAACCGGTCAGCTACGTTACAGCCCGCTGGGTTACCGGTGACAAGAAAAACATAGAGGAGTTCGAGAAAAAAGAGGCCATGCATGTCTATATAGATGGCGAGGGCAAATTGACCTACATGGCCGGCAGCCAGTGGCGCCTGGACAATACCATGGAAAACTGGAAGGGGCTGGGATTCCACGAAACCAGCGAACACAGTTGACAATACAAAAAGGTTCAAACATACGCAGCCAAAGAGAGCGCAGCGCCTCATACTCTCTGACAGCGACCTGGCGAGCAATCTGGAACCGGTCATACTCCCGGTTTCCCCTCATGCTGCCGCATGCACATCCCATTGCTGCGCCGTTCATCCTATGGCGTCTTAAAAGAACCGGCTACTCAAACTGCCGGGTTGTCTCGAAAAAAAGCGGACTTCTGGTGTTTGCCGATCATTAACGAAAAAGGTAAAATCCAGTTTTATTCCAGCAGGGATACTAATGAGCGATTACAACATCGGGGCCAAAATAAAGAAGCTCCGGCTTGCAAAAAAACTGACTCTTCAGGCTGTTGCCAGGGATACCGGTTTTTCGCCTGCGCTTATTTCTCAGATTGAGAACAACAATGTTTCCCCTCCTATTGCGACATTATCGAAGATCGCAAAATTTTTCGATGTCAAAATTGGCATGTTCTTCACTGATGATGAAGAAGAATGTCGTTTTGAGATTGTTCGTGCCCACGAGCGCAAGGCTATTCCAAAGGTAATTTCCCGGGCTGGCGCCAGCCATGGTTATTCTTACGAATCACTTTCTTTCCACAAGCAGAACAAAAAAATGGAACCGTTTCTCCTGTCCGTAACTGAAAAAGTTTTGGAGGAAAATACATACAGTCACGATGGCGAGGAGTTTCTATTTATCTTGAAGGGTACTGCCGAACTGCTGTTGGATGACAGACGTATGGTCCTTTTTGAAGGTGACAGCGTCTACTTTGATTCTGCCCTCAAACATCGACTTCTTTCAAAAGATGGCGAGGAGGTCAAGGTGTTGGCGGTAGTCACGAGGTAAGTTAGTATAACCGCCAACTCTCTTGAAACTACCATTCCATTCCATGGTAATGCCGTAGTTACAACCTGTTACACAATTGAAATGTATTTATCGCTTGACTTCCGTTTGATTTATTGTATATTCCGACAATCTTTTCAGAACAAACACTGAAGCAAGCGATCCTACGAAGTAGCTAACCGATTGATTTTATGGGTGCATTGCCTATCAAGGCAGCATTTGACCGGGGGCGAAATATACTGTGAAACGTTTCAGCAAAACATCGGAAAAAGATTTTGTATACATACCCTTTGGCGGCCTCTGATTATGGCTGTTCAAGGGTATTTGTATTTAGTGCGCTAAAAAACTATTTCGGGAGAGCAACTATCACGTTGATTTAAGAATACAATTTGCAATGGCAGTTACTGCCTGGACATCAAAATCCGAATGAAAGGTGGTGATTAACGGCACAGAAACCAAATCAATCAGGCGGTTCCCCGCAGAAGCAGCAAGCATCTTATAAAATTGAAGGAGGCACACATGAGTTTTAAAAGAACAGTAGCAATAGTAGCAGCGGCAGGCGCCCTGGCGGCAGTAGCCGTTCCTGCAATGGCAATGGAGAATGAGTTCCATGGCATGTACAAGATGAAGTATTTCCTGTCTAACTATGAAAATGGTGGCTCAGGAGCTATTGATCCGAGTGGACAGGGCATGACAGAGGCGGGTCCTTTCACCGCCAAGGAGAATTTGAAAACAAACAACTATTTTGAGCAGCGCGCACGACTTCAGTATATCGCCAAGGCAAGCGACGATCTTCGCTTGGTAACACATTTTGAGATCGACTCGGTTTTTGGTGACAAAGCGCAGGGTTTAGCAACACGCAACAACGGTGGCGCTCTTGAAGCAGACGCCGTCAACCTGGAAACAAAGAGCGTCTACCTCGATTTCAAGATCCCCTCAACACCTGTCCGTGTAACAGCCGGCATCCAGCCATACAAGGATGCATTTAAAGGTGTTTTCCTTGACGCCGACATTGCAGGTATCAACACTGTAACAAAGTTGGGTGCTGCAACGCTCGGCCTTGGCTACTTACGTGCATATGATCAGTCTTATTTCAGCACTACCACTTATAATAGAGGCATGTACAATCTTGACATACTTGCCCTCAATGTTTCTTTTGCTCTTTCGAAAGATCTAAACGTTGGTGCAGCCTATTATCTGTATTCAGATGATCGTGGCGCCAAAGGTGCAGCAGTAGGTTCAACCAATATCCACACTCTGGGCGCCAATTTTGATGCAAAGCTTGGCGTAGTAGACCTGAGTGGTTTTGCCGCAATGCAGCAGGGTCTGACAAAAGGCGCCACAAGAGTAGCTTACAATGGTTATGCCTTCAATACAGCCGCTAAAATGGCAATCGGCCCAGGTTCATTGCGTACAGCCATACTCTGGACAACAGGTGACGATGGACAAGATGGTATCAACACCGCTTGGCAGAGCGTCCGCCAGTCTCAGAATCAGGTTGGTGTTGTTCCTTCAGGCCCATCGACTAACAGCTACAATGATTCACACATGATGCTCCTTAATCGTGATGTCAGCATGCAAGGCACATCAACGGATCAGAACCTCGTTAACACCACCAACAACAAGGATCAGGGTGTTATTCTTTATTCTCTCGGCTATGACGCTACCATTACACCGAAGCTGTACGCCAATGCAAATGTTGGTATGGCGTGGGCCTCAAAAACAAATCATGACGGCACTTTTAGTACTGACGGATTAACAGCTTATCCGAATAAGCCGTATGATGTTAAAACCGGGGGTCATGCAGGCACAAACTACATGGGTACCGAGATCAATCTCGAAACCGGTTATAAAATGTACGACAACCTGACCGCCAGCTTCCAGGCTGCTTATGTATTGCTTGGTGGTTACTACAAAAATACTGTAATTAATGGTAACGGTGATGAGAAATCTCCGGAAAACCCCTATACTGCTCGCGTTGTTCTGAGCTACGCATTCTAATTTAAGTTTAGATGATGTCCTGAAGGGCGGGAGCAATCCCGCCCTTTTTTTGTGGTCTTTTCTTTGACGAGCGGAAAGAGTCGTGCTACATTGACGCCTCGGATGTCAGGAGGCGTTGTGCAAAAAGATCATTATGGGATACTGCTGGAATCGATAGATAGCAAGGTACAGATAACCATGGAAGCAGTTCTGGCTCTTAACCAAAAGATTGATACCAAGATTGATGAGCTACGGAGTGAGTTGAAACAGGATATTGCTGTCGTTGATAGCAAAGTGCTGGGGGTAAAACGCTTGGACGCAGTTGAAGAGCACCTCTCGAACGAAATTACAGCAGTTAGAAATGACCTTTCGGCCCACCGTAATGACACCGAATTGCACAGACCCGCAGTACGAAGGCGACCCCTTAAACGACTCTCTTGATATGATTAACCCTCGTTACACGCAGGTACGGCTGTGTAGCGCAATCGTTCGACAAGCTGGTTTGGAATCGGTAAGCGCGAGCATACTGTGCCGGTACAATACCAAACTGGAGCTTGGTAAAAAAAATACAGGAGCAGCCATGTGCGCGAATAAATTGAAAGCCATATTTTCAGAATCACAAGTTATGATGCTGGTTGAAGAGTTTAACAGTAATCTCAAGTTGATATCTGAAGGAATTGCTTCTATCGACAAGAAAATAGATGCTGTTGAAGCTCGTTTAAGCTTACGGATAGATGCCATTGCAACTCGTCTGGGACGTGTTGAGTCAAACAAGGGTTTAACGATATAATACCCCGGAGGCACCATGAAAAAATTGATTGTCCTGATTATTGTTTTGCTCGCCTCACTGACAACCACCTTTGCTTTTGCAGCTCAGCTTCGGGTATATGTTGCGGAAATGAATGCTGTCGGTGCGCAGAACAAGGACGAGATGAAGGCTACGCTGCAAATGCTTCTGGCATCACGGCTGACCGGAGATAAAATCGTGGCTGTCGGGAGCGCGGCAGAGGCTGATGTAGTGGTGACCGGCACATATATCACTATCGGCAAGGTGTTCAGTGTTGATGCCTTGGCAAAAACCTCTGGCGGTAAGACGCTTACCCGTGCATTTATGCAGGGGGAGGGTCAGGACGACCTGATCCCGGCGATAGGAAAGCTGGCTGATAAGCTCTCCATTGAACTAATCAAGATCTACTTTAGCGCTGCCCAGCAAGATGCCTCACCTTTAGTCGCAACTCCTCCAGTATCAGCGCACTCTGACATAGTCCGTAACCAATCCAACATCCAACTGGCGCAAACTGGCGATATCATCCGTCCGCAGGAATATGTCAAAGGCAGCTCTGGTGGTTGGGTCAGCAAACGCATTCCTGGAGCTGCCAATCTGCTGGCGGTCGGCGCAACCTTGCCGGATGGCGAGCGAGAGATTTTTCTGGCCCAGGACAATAAAACAGAGTACTTCCGACAGGGTCAGGAAACCACGATGAAGCTGATGGATACCATTGAGTTCAAGGCCAACGAGAAGGTGATCTCATTAGATGCTGTTGACGGCGATGGTGATGGTGTCCAGGAGATCTATATCACCATTGTGCGGAATGATGAACTGGCTTCGCAGATCTGGGAGGTAAAGGGCAAAAAGTTGAGCAGGATCGCCACTGACCTCCCTTACTATTTCCGAGCCATTGCTATTGCCGGAGGCGCCAGGAAACTTTACGCACAGGAGATGGGGAGAGGTCAAGAGGATTATTACGGCAATGTTTACGAGGCTACCCGTTCCGGCGCTGCAATTAAGCTAAAAAATCCTGTCAAGATGCCGCGTTACGGGAACATCTTTTCGTTTAACCAGTTTCGTGACCAGACCGGCGCGGTCATGACCGTAGTGATCAATCCGGACAGTTATCTGGTGGTCTACGACCAGGAACTGAAGGAGATCTGGCGGAGTTCGGACCAGTTCGGCGGCTCATCGCTTTATTTTCAGAAGGATGATACAGAGAACACCAGAACCACCGGCGAGAGGTACCGCTGGATTTTCATGAACCAACGGATTCAGGTTACATCCAGGAACGAGATCCTGGTCGGCAGAAATGATGGCTTTTTTGTTATCGGCAATGCCCGCAGCTACAAAAAGGGCTCGGTCTACAACCTGACATGGGATGGTTCCAGTCTTGAGGAAAAGTGGCGTACCAGGGAAGTGCAAAATTATATGCCGGATTATTGGTACGATGAAGCAAAAAACGAGCTTCTGATTCTACAGATGCCGCAAAAACCAGGTTTAGGAGCAGATGGCGCCGCGTCGTTGGCAATTAAAAAAGTGGAGTAGAAGCCTCCCCATGACCATCAACACTCCCGACATATCCCTGCCCCGCGGGGTGAGTGACTTTCTACCCGATACAGCCGCCAAGATCGGTTTTATCGAGGCCAAGATCCGCCGTGTATTTGAACTGTGGGGTTTCCGGCGCGTAATCACCCCCAAGCTGGAATATGAGGATGTCATGGCGATCGGCATGGGGGACGAACTAAAGGGTAAAACCTATCGCTTTGATGACCGTCAGACCGGTCGACTCCTGGCGTTTCCTCCTGATATCACTCCCCAGATCGCCCGGATCGTGGCAACTCGTCTGAAGGGTTGGCCCCTGCCGCATCGCATCAGCTATAGCGGTCGGGTGTTACGCCAGACAGAGATGCAGGCTGGCCGCAGCCGTGAAATCTTTCAGTCCGGGGTCGAATTGATAGGACTCGATTCCCCCGAGGCGGATGCAGAGATGATTGCTATGGCGGTGGAAGCCATGAAGGGGCTTGGGTTTGACGATTTCAAGATCGATTTGGGTCAGGTGGAATTCTGTCGCGGTATTATGGATGCATCAGGACTTGGCGGACGGCTACTTCGTGAACTCCAGGAGGCCCTGGCCCGCAAGGATAGTTCTGCGGTGGCAAGGGTGTTGGCAGAAAGCACCGTATCCGATGATGCGCGCCGGGAAATAAGTGCCCTGCCGCGTTTGTTCGGCGGTCGCGAAGTGCTGCTGGAAGCAGGGCGGGTAGTTACTAACAGCCGATCCCGAGCGGCACTGGAAAATCTGAGTCAGGCGCTGGACATTCTTGATATCCATGGTGTCAGCGATTTTCTGACCATTGACCTTGGAGAAACCCGTGGTTTGGATTACCATACCGGCATCACGTTTGAAGGTTTCGTGACCGGCCAGGGCGAACCGGTTTGTGGTGGTGGCCGTTACGATGCCCTGACCGCTCGCTACGGATTTCCGGCGCCAGCTACCGGTTTTACGTTCAATATCCTGAGGTTGCTCCAGGCGCTGGAGCGGCAGCCAGAGGTTGAGGCATGTGCGGCGCGGGATTTTCTGCTATTTAACTGTTGTAATGACCGGCGTGAGGTGCTAGAGGTAGCTCGGATACTGCGTTTGAAAGGGTTTACTACTGCTCGCGACATCATTCACCGTGACCATGCCAGTTCAGTGGAGTATGCCCGCCGCATGAACATCCGCTGCATGCTGGTGATTGGTAGTGAAGCTGATGATGGTTATATAGCCGTACGTATTGTTGATGGTCAAAGGGTTCATGTTGCTAAAGAGATGTTACATCATGATGGTCTTATGAAATTCATTGAAGAAAGCCAGGGAGACAAATAGACATGGCAAATGTGGTTGTAGTTGGCGCCCAGTGGGGTGATGAGGGTAAGGGCAAAGTCGTTGATATCTATACTGAATATGCCGACGATATCGTGCGCTATCAGGGGGGCAATAATGCTGGTCACACCTTGGTGGTTGGAAGCGAAAAGGTCGTCCTGCACCTGATCCCTTCGGGCATTCTGCACGAAGGGAAACGCTGCATCATAGGTAATGGTGTAGTACTCGATCCGGAGGTGTTCATCAAGGAGCTCACCAAACTCAAACAATCCGGTCGCATCAAAGATGACGCCTGTCTGCTTTTGTCCGAGTCGCTGCACATCATCATGCCCTATCACAAGCGGATCGACATAGCCCGTGAGGCCAAAAGCGGTGATAACAAGATCGGAACCACCGGTCGCGGTATTGGCCCCTGCTATGAGGATAAGATCGGTCGTCGCGGCATTCGCCTGATGGACCTGCTTGAGCCTGAGGTCTTTGCCCGAAAGCTGAAGGAATTCCTGGTTGAAAAAAACTTTTTGCTGGAGAATTTGCTTGGTGAGTCCCCATGTTCTTTCGACGAGATACTGGCTGAATATCGAGGGTATGCCGAGATATTAGGCAAATATGTAGCCGACACCTTGTTGATCCTCAACAAAGATCTGAAGTCCGGCAAGAAGGCGCTTTTCGAGGGTGCTCAGGGAACCTTGCTGGATGTTGATCATGGCACCTATCCATTTGTCACCTCGTCTTCGACCTGTGCCGGCGGCGCCTGCACAGGCTCGGGTGTCAGCCCACGCGATATTCACGAGATCATCGGCATATCCAAGGCCTATGTTACCAGGGTAGGTAGCGGCCCCTTTCCCACGGAACTGCTTGAAGAGACCGGCGAACAGCTACGCCAGACCGGCGCGGAATTTGGCGCAACCACTGGGCGTCCCCGTCGTTGCGGCTGGTTCGATGCCATGGTCATTCGTTATTCCGTGCGGGTTAACGGTCTGACCGGTATTGCGCTTACCAAGCTGGATGTGCTCTCTGTCTTTGAAACGATCAAGGTTTGTACCGGCTACACCTACGAAGGGAAGACGCTGGAGACATTGCCAGCCGCCCTGAATATCTTCGAGAAATGTCAACCGATCTACGAAGAACTTCCGGGCTGGAAAACAGATATAACAGGCGCCAGGAGCTTCGAAGAACTTCCGGTCAACGCTCGTGCGTATGTTCGCAGGCTTGAGGAACTGGCTGGTTGTCAAATAGTTTTGGTCTCTGTTGGCCCGCGCCGCGACCAGACCATCATCTTGCGCAACCCGTTCGCCTGATTCTTTATTTAGATCGTGTATGGTAGTGATGCGAGGGCGTGATGTTAATCACGCCCTTTTCATTGTGTCAACTGGCGGTTTTCGAGAAAATCCGGGAGGTAAGGAGCTGTAAATAAATGACTTGGTTATATTGCGCTCAGATTCGGGTCAGATTTGGCTGAACTGATTGAGGCAAACCGCAGACGTAGCAGAGCTACGTTGAGGATTTGGTGATTGAAGTTCAGCCAAAGATGGCCTGAAGATGAGATGCAAGATGGCCATGTTATTTTTTTACAGCTCCTAAGGATTATAGATGGAATTTAATCATTTTGATGAGCAGGGACATGCTGTAATGGTGGATGTGAGCACTAAACAACCTAGCTTGCGTATAGCGGTGGCAGCAGCCGAGGTGCGGCTTTCACCTGCACTGCTGCTTGCAATCAAGACGGGTGGAGTTGCTAAGGGGGATGTACTAGGGGTTGCTCGTCTGGCCGGCATTATGGCGGCCAAACGTACATCTGAGCTGATTCCTCTTTCACATCCTCTAGCTATCCACTCAGTAACGGTCGATTTTGAACCTGATCCAACGTTACAGCGCATAGAGATCAAATGCATGGTTCGTTCATTCGAGCGGACCGGTGTGGAGATGGAAGCCATGACCGGCGCGGCTGTGGCGGCCTTGACTATTTATGATATGTGCAAGGGAAGCGATAAATCCATTAGTATTGGTGAGATAAAGCTGTTGTACAAAGAAGGCGGCAAGAGCGGTGTTTACCGCCGTGAGGAAAGGAGATGAAGGCAGCCATTCTGACTCTTAGCGACAAGGGGGCGCGGGGTGAACGTGTCGATGAAAGTGGTCCTGCCCTGGCAGCATGGTTGGCGGACAAGGGTGTGCGTACGGTGCATGCTCTTATCATCCCGGATGAGTTTGATATGATTGTCTCTACATTGGTAGAGTGGGCTGATACCGACGTGGCAGAGTTGATACTAACAACGGGTGGAACCGGAGTGTCGCCACGGGATGTTACACCTGAGGCCACCTTGCGCGTAGTGGAGCGCGTCATACCGGGAATTAGTGAGCTTATGCGCCTGAAGAGTCTGGAGAAGACGCCGATGGCATCGTTGTCCAGGGCTGTGGCTGGTATCCGACGTCACACGCTGATAATAAATCTGCCTGGAAGCCCTAAAGGGGCATTGGAAAACCTGGAGGCTGTCTGGCCGGTTATCGGCCATGCCGTGGAGAAGATTCGTGGGTATGGAGGCGATTGCGGTGGAGACTTCAGCAGCTTAATCATCAACAATTGATCTCATTTTCTTTCTCTGCGCAACCGCCTTTTTCTCAGTCAAACGATTTTCCTTGGTCTTTCGCGGGACTTTGGTGGCAATACGCTTCTTGATTTTACGTTCACGTTTCTCCAGGGCTGCTCGCAGGCGTGCCATGGCCATTTCGCGATTTTGTGCCTGTGAACGGCTCTCAGAGGCTTGTGCTACTATGCCGGAGGGAAGGTGGCGGATACGTACCGCCGAGTCGGTGGTATTCCTGTGTTGCCCGCCAGGACCAGATGCGCGGTAAAATTCTATCTTGATGTCGGACTCAAGTATGTTAATCGCTACATCACCCACGTGTCATATCTCAATCAGTATCACTATGCACAGGAAGTTCAATAATAAATTCGGCGCCTTCCGCCGTATTCCGGGCAGTAATCTTTCCGCCCATGTTTTTTTCAATTATCATCTTCGTCATGTACAGGCCAATCCCTGTCCCTTGCGACATAAATTTGGTAGTGAAATAGGGATCAAAGATTTTATCCATGATATCCAATGTGATGCCGCCTCCATTATCCCTGATATCAATGATGTTCATGTTGTTCTCATGGGAACATCGTATTTCGATGAACGGTTTGGCAACGCCACGTTCCGTCAACACATCCCCTGCGTTGTTAAGGATATTAAGTATCGCCTGGGTAAATTCATTGCCGAACCCTAGCATCACGGTAGTTCCATAGTTGTTGACATTAATGGAAATGCCGCGTTTCTCAAAACTGCTGCGCACCAGTGACAAGGCTTTCTCCAACATGCTATACGGGTCGAAGAGTTCACGTTCACGCATAGGCTTGAAGAAGACCTGGAAGTCATCAATGGTCTGCGACATGAATTGCAACATTTCCATACATTTAGCCACCAGCTGTTTGAATGCGGATCTATCAAGACGACCGTCGTCGTAGTCAAGTTGGGCACACTGTAACAACAGACCGACGTTATTCAATGGCTGTCTCCATTGATGGGCAATATTGTTCAGCATCTCTCCCATGGCGGCAAAACGTGCCTGATGGATCAGGAAACGATCTTTTTCCAGGTTTTTCTCCACCTCTTCGGCTACCCGTTGTTCAAGATTTGCGTTCAGGGTTTCCAGCAATTTATGCTGTATGGTCAGTTCCATGGTGCGCTGCTCGACCAGATCCTCCAGATTGTCGCGATACTGTTTCAGGTCCAGCTGGTTGCGAATTCTCATCTTTACCAACGCCGGGTTGAACGGCTTGTGAATGTAGTCCACTGCCCCCAACTCCAACCCCTTGCGCTCATCTTCCTCCGCCGACATGGCCGTGATAAATATAACTGGAATATGGCATGTCATTTCATCTGCCTTGAGTCGGCTACAGACCTCGTAGCCATCCATGCCCGGCATGTTGATGTCCAGAAGTATGATATCCGGTATCGGGACGTTCGTGACCAGCTGTAGAGCCTTCTCGCCAACTGTGGCCACGACAATTGCATACTCATCGCGCAGGATACTCATCAGCACATGGATATTTTCGGGAGTGTCATCAATAATCAGCACCTTTTGCATATCGGGACCATCACCCATTTTTCCCCTCCCCGGCTGTTCTCAGTGCTGTTGCAAGCTCATCCAGGCTCTCTTTGGTTGCGTCGATATCAAATACGTCCAGGTACCGTTTCAAGCGTCTGTACTCCAAGGCAAGGGAACTACCATCGAGATGCCTGCACAACTCATCCCGCAGATACATTGCCCGGCCAATATCGCTATTGAGCAGCCCAACCATCTCTTCCACGATTCCCTGCACCACTTCCAGGTTTATGGGAAGTTCACGGACTGGCGCTTCCTGCTCTGCTACCAAGCCAAGAGATGCCTCCAATCCGGCAATAACAACCCCAAGGCACTGTTCAAACGACTCCAGTGTGTTCTCCCACCTGTTGCGCTCGCCGGCAGCAATTGCCTTCTCAAGGGCCGCAGCGGCGTTCGAAAGCTCTTCTGCCCCGATGACTGCGGCGATCGACTTTATGGAGTGGGCAATCCTTTCGGCCGTTTCCGTATCAGCCTGTTTAAGCCCAGCCCTCAGATCGTGACCCGTTTCACGTTTTGTATTCAGGAACATGGTCAGCAATTCTCTATAGAGCTCCCTGTTGCCGCTCACTCTTTTCAGCCCTATTGCGATGGAAATCCCCGGCACGTCGTCAGGCAGAACCACTTCACCATCCCCCAGCTGTTTGAATTCTGTTGGTATCTCACGATTATCAAGCATTTGACATCACCTTGGCTCGCTATAGTTCCAATTCCAGTAGTCTCTGCATACGCCCTTATGAAGGAAGTACAATGGAGGTTTTTTTTATTGAGTCTCATAAAACCACGTGGGGAGGCTTAATATTTTTTTATCCGTTTTCCGCCCCTGCGGCTAGCCATTGATACCACACGTTCATCCCCTCCCCAGTTTTCGCCGAGACATCAAAAATGGTGATTCCGGGGCTGACCCGTTGCGCGAATTCCTTGCATTTTTTCACATTGAAGTCCAGATGGGGCAACAGATCGGTCTTGTTGAGCAGCATGACCGTCGAGTTATGAAACATCCGAGGGTATTTGAGAGGCTTGTCTTCACCCTCGGTGACTGAGAGCACGACTACCTTGTGATGTTCTCCCAGGTCAAAAGAGGCCGGACAAACCAGGTTGCCTACGTTTTCGATCATCATGATATTGAGACTGTCAAGATCGAATCCCTCGGTTCCGTGCATTACCATGTGGGCGTCCAGATGACATCCGCTGCCGGTATTGATCTGTCTGACCGGAACGCCAGTGGCGGCAATGCGCTGAGCATCATTGTCGGTCTGCTGGTCACCCTCAATCACCGCGAAACGGAATTTCCCATTCAGGTCGCGAAGGGTGCGCTCCAGCAAGGTTGTTTTACCCGAGCCGGGCGAACTGACCAAGTTGAGGACGAAGATGCCCTTCTCCTTGAACAAGGCGCGGTTAAAGGAGGCCAAGCGGTTGTTCTTTGCCAGTATATCCTCCTCAATGGCAATGATTGTCCGTGTGCCTTTACCGTGATGGTTATCATGCCCATGTGTATGGTGTTTGCTTTTGTGGTGGTCATGCCCATGATCGTGATGATGTCCACTCAGGTCGTTGGGGCCGCAGCCACAGGTTATGCACATGGTCGTCTCCTGTCAGAGTTCATGATTTTGGTACAAATTCTACATACAATTTGAGATGTTTTGCCGAGGTAGTTTCTGGGGCATGACTATTCTCACAAAGGATTTGTTTCAAGGACCGCAATCGTCTAGCTGATAACTTTTACCACCAAACTAGAAATGCACAATACTCTGTTCTGGATAAATTGTAACTGTTCAGCTCATTGTTCTTTCACAATCTGTTGAGCTTCTATGAACAGTTAGCAGCCGTTGACGACAAACGGGGTTTATTCTGACTCCGCTAACACCACCGCTGAGCCAATTGCCGGGCCGATCCGGATGGTCATAACCAACCCGAGCATACCGGTTAAAGCAAACTTTCCAGTCGGCCTCACCCCGACCGGCTACACCGTAACAAATGAACCGTACTTTACCATAGTGCCGCAGTCTGGCTACTTGCGGCAGGCGCTTCACTCAAAAACCAGCGGGTGAACTTCAACTTCGTGCGGGCGGCATTAACGTATGGGGTGCGGGTAGAACAATACAAATAAGGCAAGTCGGCGGCAAATATTGAAAATACATCCAAAAGCAGAAGAGCCGCTCCAGAATTTGAGTGGCTCTTCTGTTGATAAGGGTTATGCTTCTCCACCTTAGTCAGAACAAACAAATATACCATTTTACATCACGGATTCAGGGCCAGTACATTGATTTCGCGGATATTAACGCTATTCTATAATATCGCAACCCTAATACTGGTAAAAATGCTAAATTGTTCTTGACGTTACGCGTTTTTTGATATTTATAGCTAGATATTCATTTGTCTATGATGGAGCCCTATGATTTTTCTCACCCGTATGGACAAACAGCAAATGTATCTCAACCCTGACCACATCGTCAGCATTGAAGAGACCCCTGATACCGTTATCACCCTGTTTAACGGCAATCATTTCATTGTCAAGGAACGGGCCGGTATTATCATCAGCAGGATCGTGGCATACAGGGCCAAAATAATCCGCCGTTCCAACGGACGGTATCGAAAAAAATATTTTGAACGACAGAAAACGAGCCAGTTTCGTAGCAGTACACTTAATCGGGATATTATCTGCCCGGAAAACTGTTCTGCTCATGAACGCAGTCCACTCCATAGCAGGGAATTCTAACGTATGGATTTAGCAACTATCATTGGCTTGGTAATGGGTTTTGGAGCAATTTTTGGCGGCGCCGTAATCGAAGGCGTGCACATCAAGGCTCTTATCCAGCCAACAGCTGCAATGATCGTACTTGGCGGCACCTTTGGCGCTGCATTTGTCAGTTTCCCGCTGTCCGCAATCATTAAGGCCTTCAAGGATTCCAAAATTGCCTTTCTTCCAAACAAAGTCGACCATGAAGGAGTTGTAAAAGATATTATAAATTACGCAACCAAGGCCAGGCGCAACGGACTGATTTCTCTTGAGCAGGAGGCCCAGACCGTCAAAGACCCCTTCATCAAGAAGGGCATTTCACTGGTGGTGGACGGTATCGACCCTCAGAAGCTTCGAGAGACACTGGAGGCCGACATAGTGGCCTACGAAGACCACACCAAGCATAGCATCGAATTTTATGAAGCTGCAGGCGGCTACGCTCCGACCATCGGTATAATCGGCGCTGTTCTCGGCCTTATCCACGTCATGAGCAACCTCTCCGACAGTTCCAAGCTTGGTGGTGGGATTGCCGTGGCATTCGTTGCCACAATCTACGGCCTTATGGTCGCGAATTTAATCTGCCTGCCAATCGGCACGAAGCTGAAGATTCGCATGAAAGAGGAAGTACTGCGGCGGGTAATGATTCTGGAGGGGTTGATCGCAATCCAGAACGGCGAAAACCCGCATTTCATCGAACAGAAACTCAAAGCCTTTGCGGGCGTACATTAATCTGCCATGGCACTCAAGAAAGAACCGGAAAAACACGCTAACCACGAGCGCTGGCTCGTATCCTACGCTGACTTCATCACCTTGCTGTTTGCCGTTTTCGTAGTTCTCTACGCAATGGGGCAGAGTGACAAGAAGAAAGTCGAAGAGGTCATGCAATCCCTAAAGCAGTCGTTCGGCATGGCAACTGCCGGAGCTGTGGCTCCGAAAATCAACGTAATTCCCTCAAAGTCGATAAATATCTTACCAAGCATCACGCCCGAGCTTTCTATCGCGCCGTCCGGGAAAAGCGGGCGCGGCCAAGGCAAGACCCGAGCCGAAGAAAAGGATTTCCGCCAGATCAAGTCTTCCATAGAGGCCTACTTGGTAAAACAGGGCGCCCAGAATAAAGTCTCTCTGAACATAACCCGCCGCGGACTGATTGTAAGCCTTAAGGAAGCTGGCTTTTTTGATTCTGGCCAGGCAAATATCAGACCCGACGCGTATGAACTGATCAACACCATATCCGAGGTTATGACCCAGTACAATAACCCGCTACGGGTTGAGGGCCACACCGATAATGTCCCCATAAACAGTTCCCAGTTTCCATCCAATTGGGAACTGTCCACTGCCCGCGCTACAAACGGCCTCAAGTATCTGCTTAAGCATTTCGACGTTGACCCCGACAAGATATCAGCCACCGGCTACGCAGAGTTTCGTCCTGTCGCTGACAACGCTACCGCCGAGGGTCGCGCGAAAAACCGGCGCGTAGACCTCGTCATGCTCTCCGCTGACGGCGAACACGGCGAACCTTAGTAAGATAGAATTTGATCTTTATTCATATCTCCGGTTATTGAGAGAATCATGGCACGTTCACTCCAATTAATAGTGTATATGTTCATCTGCTCCCTGGCATTATCCGGTCTATCCGGATGTTCAGGCAAGGGGGAGTCTCCACTCTTTTTCGAGTCAAAACGCAAGGCAGGCGAAGCAGAGGCTCCGGTCAAGGACGTACCGACCGACATACTCTCCACCCAGAAGGCCTTCAGCACCGTAGCCAGGAAGGTTACCCCCTGCGTGGTCAATATATCCACCATCAGCAAAAAGAAGATTATCCAGCCGTTCTTCGAGACGTCGCCCTTTTTCGAGGATTTCTTCGGCGGCCCCCAGTACCGGCGGGGCAAAAGCCTTGGTTCGGGCTTCATTATCAGCAGGGACGGATACATTGTCACCAATGACCACGTGGTGCGCGACGCCGAGAGCATCCAGGTCAAGCTCTCCAACGACAAGGTATACGACGCCAAGGTAGTGGGAGGCGACCATAAAACCGACATCGCCGTTATCAAGATATCGGCCTCCGAACTTCCCACAGCAGTGCTGGGGAACTCGGACAAACTTGATGTCGGCCAGTGGGCTATCGCCATCGGCAACCCCTTCGGTCTTGACCGCACCATGACCGTGGGGGTTATTTCAGCCACCGGGCGCACCAATATGGGCATTGAAACCTACGAAAACTTCATCCAGACCGACGCATCAATCAATCCCGGCAACTCGGGCGGCCCACTGCTAAACGTTTATGGGGAGGTAATCGGCATCAACACCGCCATCGTGGCGGCCGGACAGGGCATCGGCTTTGCCATTCCGGTAAACATGGCAAAACCGGTCTTCTCCCAACTTATCAAGAAGGGAAGCGTCAGCCGCGGCTGGATGGGTGTGACAATACAGCCGGTCACCGGGGAGTTGGCCAAGTCGTTTGGGCTGCTCCATGCAAAAGGCGCCCTGGTCAATGACATCTTGAAGGGCAGCCCGGCAGAAAAAGCCGGCATCCGTCAGGGTGATATCATCACTGCCTTCAACGGTACAGAGGTCAAGGATCCCTCGCAACTGCAACGTCTGGTGGCTGAATCAACTGTGGGCAAACCAGTCAGGGTCACGATATTCCGGGACGGCAAATCAATCGATTTGAGCCTCTCCCTGGTAAATGCGGAGACGGCGCCAAAGGCACAACGCGAATCAGGCGGCGGAGTGCAGCAGGGTCAGACTGATCCGCTCGGCTTGGTGGTTGATAATGCTGAACAGGGTACCGGCGTGATTGTTGTGGATGTGGCTGACGGCAGCGCAGCGGCAGATGCGGGCATACAGCGCAACGACTTGATCGTTTCCATAAATCGTAAAAAAATCACCACCAGCGCCGACTATCAGCGTATAATGCGGCAAGCGAACCGTGGCGACATCCTGACCATACTGGCGCGACGCGGCGACGCAAACATCTATTTTGCCTTACGGCTGCGATAAATAGTGGAGTGCACTACCTTCCAAGGGTGAGGACATACAACCATGCACATGATAGATAATCCTGTTGCTGCACGGCGCCTGGCGCGGGCCATCATCTCCGACATAGCCCTTTACAACAAGGAGAAGGTGGAAAGCGGCATAAAAGACGACAACATCTTTGATGTCCTCCAGGAAGAGCTGGAAGAAGGCCGCCAGCATTTTTTCTCACGTGTGCCGCCTGAGCTGAATCCACAGACCCTCTACGACATCGCCATGGTAGATGTGCTTATCAAGCGGGCCGGCAAGATCGAGTCCTCCATCTGGTAGCTTTACAGCCGTACCAACACTATCCTTAAGGCGCGCTCACAACGGGTGCGCCTTTCATTTTGGAATGATGACACCAAGGAAGACCTATGAATACCAGCATACTGACATTTCCCATTGACTCTGAACCGACGCGCCTGGACCTGTACCTGTGCCGTGAGTTGTCGGGAGAAACCCGTGCCGCTGTTCAGCGCCTGATCGAAAATGGCAATGTACTGGTGGATGGCAAACTGGTTAAGGCGTCGCTGAAACTGAAAGGGTCAGAGAATATCTCGGTTGATATACCACCGCTTCTGGCCGCTGAACCGCTGCCTGAGGCAATTCCCCTGGAGGTACTTTACGAGGACAGCGACCTGATCGTCATCAACAAGCAGGCAGGCATGGTGGTGCATCCCGGTGCAGGCAACAGCTCTGGTACCCTGGTGAATGCCCTGCTGGCGCACTGTACTGACCTGTCAGGCATTGGAGGCGAGTTGCGTCCCGGCATCGTCCACCGCCTGGACAAAGACACGTCAGGCGTGCTTGTGGCAGCCAAGAACGATCGGGCCCATCAGTCACTCTCATCACAGTTCAGCGTGCATTCCATCAAGCGGATCTATCAGGCCTTGGTCTATGGGAGTCCTGCGGAGGATTCGGGGAAGATCGAAGGGATCATAGGCCGACATCCGACCGAGCGGCTGCGCCAGTCCGGCAAGGCACGCCACGGCAAACACGCTGTTACCCGCTGGCGGGTGAAGGAACGTTACGCCAGGATCAGCTTGCTGGAACTTCGTTTGGAGACAGGCCGCACCCATCAGATTCGGGTTCATCTGACAGAGTCCGGCTTCCCGCTCCTGGGTGATCAACTTTACCTTGACGGCGGTCGGATCAATAACCTGCCCGACACGCAACTGCGCGGATTAATTAACAGGCTCGGCCACCAGGCGCTGCACGCCCAAACCCTCGGCTTCATTCACCCTTCAAGCGGCGAGTATATGGAGTTCACAGCGGATTTGCCGGAGGACATGGCGGCGCTCATCGCTTATCTCCGCCAGAAGGCAGGGGCATAAGAGTTCCACCACTCACAGGAATAGTTTTATCAGATATAATGACTAAATACCGGGGGAATATCCGTGCCAGCCAGTCGTACCGCATTGATATATACGCCATTGTTCGGGAGCTTTAGCTATGGCGACGATCATCCGTTCAAGCTTCAGCGTTATTTCCTTGTGCGGGAATTGATGGCGTCTTATGGTCTGCTCAAGCTGCCTGATATGGAGATTCGAGATTGTCCGCCAGTGGATGACGATCTGGTTCTGAGCTTTCATGACGCGGCATATGTGGAGCGTCTGAAAGAATTTAGCGCATCTGCCGAGCCACGGGCCGATTTCCGTTTTGGCCTTGGGGACGCTGATTGTCCTGTCTTTGAGGGGCTTTACGAGTACGCGGCACTGGGCGCCGGTGCAAGCTTTGAGGCTGCCCGGTTGGTGGTGGAGGAAGGGTTTGACATCGCTTTCAACCTTGCCGGTGGCTGGCATCATGCACATCGCGGCAAAGCTTCCGGTTTTTCCTATCTCAATGATGCCGTACTGGCCATCAACTGGCTGGTAGCGCGGGGGCGACGGGTGGTCTACCTGGATATCGACGCCCACCACGGCGACGGTGTGCAGGAAGGCTTCTATAACACCGATCAGGTTCTGACTATCTCGCTTCACGAAAGTGGTATCTACTTCTTTCCCGGAACCGGATTTGAGGATGAGATCGGTGAGGGTATAGGCAGTGGCTATTCCGTTAATGTGCCGCTGATTGCCCACACCGATGATGCCCTCTACATGAAGGCCTTTGACGAGATTGCCTATCCATTGATCGCGGCCTATAATCCGGATGTTATTGTTACCCAGATCGGAGCCGACACTTTCCGCACCGATCCGCTCACCCGACTGGAGATTACCACCCACAGCTACAGCTATATCATGCGCAAGCTTAAGGCGCTGAAGATACCTTGGGTGGCGCTGGGTGGCGGCGGTTACGACCAGATGAACACCGCCCGTGCCTGGACCATTGCCTGGGCGGTGATGAACGGTGTTGAACTCAACCCGCGTCTGCCTGCGCCGTTTATCAAAAAGATTGAGCCACTGGGGTATCCCAACAGGGTCTTGCTGGATGCCATGCACTGGTCTGAGGAACATGACCGCAATCAGGCGCTGACCGCTGTGGAAAAAAGCATTGCGCGGCTCAAGGAGACCATCTTTCCGGTAATAATTGGAACATATGGCAAAACTTCCGGGAAATAGCCAGCTGGTGGATGCCGCCGGACGATCACTACGTTCGATTTCAGCCATCAACCGGCTGGAGGATGTGGAGAAGGAGGCAATTTACGCCCGTCTTCTGCCGTTGCGGCTTTATGATATGCTGGGGCTTTCACGGGGTATCCTCTGTTCTGCCAGTGGTGAGCGCCTTGTCAGTATCATTGCCCCGTTCGGTTTACCTCTACTGCGTATAGAGGTCCGCGCCAGACCGGACGACAGTGATACCATGTTTTTTCTGGAGTTGTCAGACACACAGTATAACCAGATGGAACTCTCCTTTTGCATCATCTGTGATCCATCGGCGCCTCGTTTTGACGTAGACATTGACGAGCATGGTAAGATAAACTGGTTTGCCTCCCATGGGCGCAACGTACCTGAAGAATTACGCGCCATGCGGGCTGGTTTGTTTCCCAACCAGACAAGGCGTGGATTGCGGCTTTTTAGCGAGTTTTTTCCGCTCATGGAGTGCTTCACCGACTCGCTTGGAATGGAAATGATTGTGGCCGAAACGCTGTCTTACGACAATGCCATTCGTTATGAGAAATATGGGTTCGATTATCTGCGCGGCAAACGTTTGATGCTGGAGATTGATCGCGAGTTTGAACCCGGCGGTCGTTATTTTTCCCGGCTGAACGGATCTACCCCCTTTCGCGCGCCTGGTATGGAGCGTACCGTGCGCGGCAGGAGCTGGGCCATTCATGATGGCATCCTGGACGAGGC
>Ga0265294_10002266_pt1 | contig 25375 bp, 26 predicted proteins | sample MunlanPumphouse3_FD_192504 | JGI IMG/M metagenome (GOLD analysis project Ga0265294, IMG submission 192504) | Groundwater microbial communities from a municipal landfill in Southern Ontario, Canada - Pumphouse #3 | ecosystem: Environmental > Aquatic > Deep subsurface > Groundwater | place... | reverse complement strand
AAGATGGCATCCTTCTCATTATCATTGGGTTCTGGCTGGCAATAGCAATCTTAAGCTATAAAGAGGGCAAAACCCGGAAGCAATAATCAGGAACATCCGTCAGCAAAAACGAAGAAATTTTTTCCAACAAACAAGACAAGCACGAAAGAAAAGACTGGTATGTTAAAGTTAATCAATAAATATCATGGAACAAAACAAAGAAAATCCCAAACTCACACTTTTAAATGAAAGAATTATAAAACTACATCGTTGGGATAGAATGTTTGAAATATCGTTTTACGTACTTGTAATAGCTGAGTTTATTTTAGTACTGTCCAACTCCGACGGACCGATGTCCGATCTGCTATCAAGTTTGGTCGGGATTGTTGTGAGCTTTCAAATAGGAATATGGATACTTAGAGAACAGACTACGGAAAGAAAGCGTAATATTGATCGCAAGGGGAAAGAGACAAGATTATACTACTATTTAGAGGCGCTATGGCTGATATTAGTAATAACCCCATTTATCTTGACACCGCCAGATTTTTCTAAACTGATAGATTATATTTTTATAATTGCCTACATCGCCTCTTGGCTGGGAATGATAGCTATCCTATTTTTCAGAGAATTCACAACCAAAAATAAATAAAAAACTAAACAAGATAAGCGAAGGATTATGAAAGAAATAGAGATCGGCGTTTCTGGAGCAGTCGGAAGTTTTTCCGAACAAGCCGCAAAAGAATATTGTCGCAAAAACAATATAGAAAGCTACAAGCTTGAATATCTCATTTCCGTAGAAAATGTTTTAAACGCACTTGCAAATGAAAAAATCAACCTCGGAATTTTCCCCATCGAGAATTCCAACGGAGGTATCGTCATCGAGAGTGTCTATGCGATGAGCAAATATATCTTCAATATCCGGGAGCTCTTCGAGATTCCGGTCATCCACTGCCTCTTGGCAAAGCCCGGAACTGCCAAAGAAGGAATTAAAACTATCGCCTCCCACGACCAAGCCATCAAGCAATGCAAGATGTATATCAGAAGTAATTGGATTGATGCCAATATCGAACAGCGAGATGACACCGCCAAAGCCGCCAAAGATCTCTCAGAAGGCATCCTGACGACAGATACTGCCGTCCTAGCCCCCGAAAGCTGCGCCACACTCTACGGTTTGGAAATTTTGGAAAAGGGAGTACAGGACCTCAAATTCAATTTTACCAGTTTCCTGACAGTGACAAAATAGATTTAAAAGAAAGGCATAGCTATTTATGATTATTTTTCACTAGCCATGCCTTTTTAAATTTTGTACTTTTGTTTTTAAGGAATAACTCCTATCGACAACTCCGCGGACTTAGTCTCCAATGACCCACAAATCGCTAATTGAGAATCAATTTCTTTTCCGAAACACTCCCTTTTCTTTTTTTCGTCTATAATATACCGATTATTCAGAAATGTCATTCCATTACTCTTGGCAAAACCGGCAATATCCGCTTCATCGCCAGGAGTCACAAAAGACATTCCGATGTTAGACAATTTTATTGCGTCCGATCGAGGCCATAGTGAGCCTCTCTCCAAGAATCCGACCACCCAAACATCGACAGCGCCCTCGACAACTTTTGTTTTCCAGTACATTTCAGAAAACAAATTACTGAGGAAGATTAACGCAACCAATGCTTCTTCTCTGGAAAAACATTTTCTCATAGAATAAATCTCAAATTTTCCTTTCGCCAAAATCTCATCTCCATTTTATTTTTATTTTTTTCAAAGAATTCTGCTAGAGCGATTTTAAACGCTCGCCCCACAACGCCCTTAAAGTCCCGCAAGCTTTCGGCCAAAACAAAAAGCCTCTTTAAACAGGCTATCTTATTATCTATAAAACAATAAAAATCACCTATCCCAGATGGCCGCTAAATAGAAGGTGGACTAATTGCTCGCATTTTGATTCGTAAATAAAGCTTTAACCTGATAAGATTATATCTCCGTCCATATTTTTGTCAACAAAAAAGGCATAGATGTGTTTATCCATGCCCACTAATCCTCCAAATTTTTTATAAAAATCCCACATTCTCAATATTTTTTGTCTTTCTATTTTTGTAAAATCGGCTATGCCTTTTTAATATTTATTACAATTAGCCAAGAATTCCAAATCAGATCCATCAACTTTTGTTTTTTTACCTCTTTTATTTTTTTCCAACTGTTTCCAGACCCCTTTATGCATAAAACCTTCAACAGCCTCCATGGTTTCGGGGCTAGCATATAGCTCAATCACCCTCAACCCTTGAAGGTCCTTGATTCCGGTTAACATCCTATCAACAGCGAAGGCCTCCCCAAGAATCTTATTCTTCCTGCAATATTCAGACAATTCGAGAGCGTTAAGCTTCCTTTCAAAAATGGAAAGGCCTCTTTTGACAAAAATAGTTCCAAGAACTCTTTCCAATCGAGTAACGTCTCCACTCCTGACTATCATGATTTCCCTCTCCGTAGGATTAGCTGCCGAGCTTACGACAACCGCTTCCATATCTTACACCTCCGTAGCAACTACCGGATTGTTCTGAATTTTTACCCGCGGTTGCTCTTGTATCTTTATCTTATCGAGAAAATATTTCATTTTGGCAAACAGATCTTCCTCGCATCTAACCGTTAGGATAGAATCATCCGAAGACAGTTTATAACTCAGAGGATCGTTGCTACCGGAGAATGGCACGGCTATTGCTTTAAGAAAAAACCTCACATTATCAGGACATATCCCCTTATCCCTTGCCTCGTTAGAAATTTTTATTTTTTGTCCAGCCACTACACTAACAACAGAGAAATAGTCACTTATCGAAGCAAACGTTTCCTCGCGCCCGGTAAGCACCACCATTCTTTTTCCCATGTCTTCTGAAACGACAGAAATTCCCAGTGCATGACTACTCGGAAAGAGTTCCCTTACGATTGAGCTTATACAACGCTCAACGTGCTTTGCATCCATTACTTCCAGGTCTATGTCAGTCAAATCAATCTCTTTACAAACCATTTTCAATAGTCTCCTTTGTATTTTTGTTTTCAAGGTCCATTTTTGTCAGCAGAAACAAACAAAAAAAGTTTGAGCCTACTTGCAGGATTCCGTCCTTTTATTGAACCGAAACCCACAGCTAGGCACATAAAAAAGCAGCCTTTGAGACAGGCTGTTTTTCTTGCTATAAACTACGGCAAAAGCGACCTATCTCAAATGATGGCTGAAAAAATAAAAGAAATAAAATTTGTTGCTTGTGTTGTGATTCATAGTTTTGTTACTTACAAGAACATTATAACTGGATAAAATATTATGTCAAATATCAAAATATCGCCGATGCTAACCACGCAAAAGTCCCGGCGCTGACAAAAAAAATCGCTCCGCTTCCATAAGCTCGGCGATCACATGATTTTATCCTCCCGCAGAATTAATAAATTCGTACAGACTCTTCATTCCTTTGTAACCCTTGCAGGTATCCAGGATTTTTATAAGCACTTTATTTTTATATCTTATGAAAGAGTCTCTATCGGCAAGGAAGCAGAAGAAGTCGATAGATTTATATCGAGCTACCTTCCCTTCGTATACCCCTTGCATCACTGACCCGACGAACCTTCCCCGTTCTATTCCATCAAGTTCATTTCCGAATTCCTCCCTGACCGATTCTCTGCAGGGGTAGAATCCGATGAATGCCTTATCTGATGGTATTTTCTCGTCCTCGAATTCAGTTTCGATAAGATCATCAAGTTTTATCAAGACCTTTTTGAGAACCCGAAGCTTTTCCGATTCCTCTAGCATATATTGCTCCAATTGGACAATCGCCTGTTGGACTTCGACTTTCTCTATAAAAACATTGTAAAATATCACGGAACCGACACGACACGATAGCTCTTTCCGCAACCCTGGAAATATTCCGAAGAGACTGTCGACATTTTCCGGTGCACAGGGACCTAGACATACTTCACCTTCTTTCGGTGCTATGTTATACGCTATCAAAGTACATTCCTCCTATTTTTATTTTTATCTTCCTTTTTTAATTCTACCTTTTTCTCTTCTCTTTCCGGAGAAAAACAAGAGAAACAGTTTAATTAAAAAGCCAACCGACTCAGAGCAGCTTGTTTGTTTTCGCCATTATTTTTACCAAGTTCATTTCTGAACGATATTTTCGTAAAACAAACAAGCGCTCCTTCCATGCATTATAACCCTTGGCAATGATCATATGGCTTCTATTTTTCGAGTGAATTTCAAACATATATTGATTAATAAAAATCCCGGATATTACAAAAAAACAACCTCTCTCCGTGGTTGCCTCACCTCTCAAAGCTTTATTCCCCAAATCTATCTTATGCGAAAACTTTAGAAGACAAGACAAAACCAACGGTACCATATGTGGCCCAGGCTGCTAGATGCATATTTGTCTTTCTGCTAAAACTCATAAATATGTTATTAACTTATTTTCATTTTATAACTTTAAAAATCTTTGTCAAATACCTCCGGCTCTTACCCCCCCCATCCGTCGTTCCAGAAGTTCATTACTACGAAATATCCGGAATCCCGTTACCACACAAAAATAACATTATCAAACTATTTTAATCTACTATTTGCTTCGCAAATTCTGAAATGACGCGAAAGAACTATATAGCCCTTTTTATCCTCTCCTTCCCCTTCTCCAGACTTTCCATCGAAGACCCGAAAGAGACGCGGAAATAATCATCATAATTTTCGCCGAAAAATACACCCGGTGCTACCGCCACTCCCGTTTCGTTCAAAAGATGTGCAGTAAATTCCTTTGACCTCATGTTCATCTTTCCGGGTATCTTTGCGAAGACATAAAAAGCTCCCTCGGGCTTCTTGTGTTCGATTCCCAAATCCTCAAGACCTGCACATAGGAAATCTCGTCTTCTGAAATATTCATTTCTCGTCATATCCACAAAAGCTAGATATTCATCAAAATGATTAAGCAACACCTCCTCGACGACCATCTGAAAAAAAGAGTTAGTATTGCCATTGATGTTACTTTTGACCTTTATCATGTTACGGATTATCTCCTCGGACGACAGCGCATACCCGAGCCTGTAACCCGTCATAGAAAGTGTTTTGGAAAAACCGTCGATAATAACAGCCCTTTCTTTCGCGCCTGGAAAATCTGCGATCGAAATATGTTTCTTCCCATCAAAAACAGTAGAGCTATAGACCTCATCAGAAATGATGACAAGATCATTCAAATCGGCCAATTCCACGATTTTCCTCAGATCCTCCCTTTTATAGGTCGTTCCAGAAGGATTGTTCGGATTATTAATTACGATTGCACGCGTCTTTTCGTCCACAGCCTTTCGAATCGCCTCTAAATCAAGACTGAAATCTTCCTTAGAATTCACTACGACAGGTTGTCCACCCAAGAATCTCACTTGCTCGATGTATGTCGGCCAATAGGGAGCTATAATTATCACTTCATCCCCACTGTCCAAAATCGACGCAAAGGCCAAAAATAGCGCCTCCTTGGCCCCGTTGGTCATTATTATTTCCTCCTTAGCGTATTCAAGCCCAGAAACTTTTTTCTGTAAATCTGCCAATGCCGCTCGAACCTCATCCGTCCCTCCGGTGTAGTTGTAGAAATTATTCTTATCTCTCCCGTTCACAACAATTATTGCCTCCTTCACGAATTCTGGACAAGCAAAATCGGGCTGCCCCAGATTGAATTGCAGAATGTCACCCCCCTCAGCAATTTTATATTTTATATCAGAATCCCATTTGTTCAGAAACGATTCCTCGATATAATCAACTTTATTTGAAAAACGCATACGGTCTTCGGTTACAATTATAGCTACATGATACCCGAACGGCCTAGGCGAGTCAACAAATTATCACACTGAAATACCTGAAATTATACCGTCTTACCCATACTTTAGGCCTTTTTGTTTCAGCCAGAGATACGGTGTCTTTTTGATTCCACTCTCGAGAGGAGCATCTCTTAATCCAAGCTCGTTTGAAGTTAAATATACTACGAAAAATACAAACGATCACCCCCCCCGAATAAAACGCCAAGAGCATATGTTAGGCAATCTACGCCCGCTATTTGAACAATAGTTACTGATTAGAATCTACTTGTTGCGAGTCTTAATGTTTATTGTAATATCGTATTTGTTGTTCATGTTATACGGTATATTGATTTCTTTGTCTGTCGTTCCGGGCTTGATCCGGAATCTTCGCTATATATCGTTAATGCTGTACGATATACTGCTTATGCGTAATATAAAGAAGATTCTGAAACAAGTTCAGGATGACACAGTCTCGGGATTGTATTGATGTAAGGAAATGATGATCAGATAATCATAGTATTATCCTTATGAGAGAGCTATCGCTCTAAACGCACACATCGGCTGACGCCGGTGGGTTTTTGCTTATAACAAAAAAAGAGACAACTCCGCGAGCCATCTCTTTCTCTTTCGTAAAATTTACCCCACTCTTATTTCCTAGCCCCGGCGAAAGCGTGATTTTTCATTGAACCGGAACCTCTTTCTTGAAAAGGGAATCCCAATTCGTCCAAAATCTCTTTGGCCTCAGTCATCTTGCCTTCCTCTTGCAACAGTTTAGCCTGAGAAAACTGTGAGAAATTGTCCGCATTCACGATTTCCAATACTTTGCCTCCGCCCCGTTCTTCCACAAGAGCTTTCCAACCTTCAAAGTTTCCGCTCTTAAATGTTGCTTCTATCGCCTCATGCTTGCTCTCGTCCGCAGCCTTCATTTCTCCTCGGCCTGCACGCATTTTCTTTTCACCGAACATCAGCATGGATTCGGGAATGTTGGACTCATCGAGTAAAGTCTTCGCCCCGGATCGATTACCGCTTGCCTGCAGTTTGTAGGCACGAACAATGATGTTGAATTTATCCTCCGTCAGATATTCGCCCGATTTATCACTTTCAGCTTTTTCCATCACTGTTTTCCAGGATCCATAATCAGCGTTCTGTATTGCCGATACCAAGGCTTCCCGATCCACTGTCAAAAGGCCTAATCCTCTCATCATGCCGCCTTCGCTCCAATGTGGCGCTTCGATACCTAATTCATCCATAATGACTTTAGAGCCCTCCATATCCCCGCTCTCGCGAAGATTGAACGCCTCGACGTACTTGGTAAAATTGCTCTCATTGACGGATTCCAACAGCTTTGTGTTGCCGCAGCTTTCCACGGCCGCTTTCCAACTGTCGTAATTGCCGCTCTTGAGTGCTTCCGCCTCCGCTTGCATATTTTCAGAAACACCGACTGGCACACGGAATCTTTCCCTGAGACTGTCTGCACTGGCAGTGGCGATCGTGGTCCCCATAACCAACGACATCGCCGTCAAACCTATGATCTTCTTATTCTTCATAGTCTTTTGTCTTATTTATTATTTAATGAGGCGCCCTCACATAAATTAATACGCAGTGCCTCGTTTTTTATTTCAGATATCGAACAATCGATTGATCATATCCGATTTCTTGTTTTAGATTAAATCAAAATACCCTCTCGTCTCGAAGAGGGTATATCCTTTTTGAACTGATACGACAAGCTCAATTGTAATAATAGCCGACGGCTACTCCTCCACCACGAGCATCCTCCGCGGACCGTGTTCTTTCATCAATGGACGTATTTCTCTCGCTATAAAATAATGATTTCCGCCTTCCTCTCCAAAGACTTTAATCGAAAAACCTTTTTGGATAACGAACCCCTGAAAGTATTCGGTATCACTTACATTCACAGTCCAGACCACTTGGCGTGGATCATTGAGCTCCAAAAAATCCCCATTTTCTGCGATTTCAATCACCTTGCCGATGATAACCCCCTGTTCCGGTCGCAACCAGACATTCTGCTGATTTTTTCGAAAGTCATTATAGAGGGGCGCCCTCTTAACCAATTCGTTTTCCACCTGCCGCCCCACTCCCACACTATAAAGCGCACTGCCAAAAACAAAGGACAGCACAAGATTCCAAATCACCACCTTGGCAAATTCCAGACGATAGCCCTCCCTGGTGTGTTTGAGATAAAGATAAGCCACACCCACAAAAAGCAAAAAGCACATCAGCCAGAAATAAGGCATCGTCAAAAATATGAACGCCAAGAAATTATCGTTGACGCGATAATAAGCATCCCAGTCATTGATTTCCCAAAAATGCAATATGACGGAAAATGAAAGCGCACCTAAAATGATGCTCATAGCAAAGACAAACCAGACCACGGAATTCTTGAGCATAAAATAACGCTTGGACCGAGGTTTGATCTGTTCTTTCTTGATCTTTTCAAGAATTTCTTTGCTAAAATCTTTTTCCATATATGTTTACAATTTAATATTTTGACTTTCGAGCTCTTTTTGAAAATTCGCCTTGGCACGGCTGAGAAGTGTCGCCACCGTACCCATCGGCTTTTTTAAAATATCTGAAATCTCGTTGTAGTCCTTATCCTCCCAAAACCTCAAAACCAAGACCTCTCGGTATTTCGGCTCCATCTTCTCCATCACCTTCTCCACATTCTCTTTGAGATACTGGATATCGGCGTGCCCATCTGTCCTCATATCCGACGCCAAGTTATTAAGGAACTCATCGTCCAAATCCATAGCCTTTTCCGGCCTAGCTTTTTTCTTGCGATAATTATTTATCACCTCATTATGAGTGATACGATACACCCACGAAGAAAACTTCAACTTGTTATCGAACGAATTGAGATTGATGTAAATCTTGACGAAGGTATCTTGTAGTACGTCCTCCGCATCTTCCCGAGACAGACCCGAGATACGGATAACATACGACAACAGCTTCTTCTCATATCTCTCCACGATGTACGCAAAATAATCCTGATTTTCCAGAGCCATAGCGACCAGCTCTTCATCAGTTTTTGCGATACACAAATCAATTAGAGAGTCGTTTCTCATATTATATATTACGCTGCTTTAAGCTGTTTTCTTTCGTTTTTCTATTTTTTGAAGATAAGTTCATCTATCGGGAAAAACACCAGAGCCCCGATAAAATTAGCCAGTACCACCCTTTGCAACTCCGGTATATCAAAGCTCGCCATCACCAGATAAAGGATCGGCGTGCTTAGCTGCCAGCGCAAAACATAGAAAGAAAGCTTTTTGATCTTCTCCATCAGAAGTTTTATTTTTTTATAAAAATAAACGACCACTAAAATTTTAGCACAAGAATGTACTTTCAACAATCTCTATGAATTTGTAAAAATTTGACGCGCGGACATAAAGATTCTATTATAAAAAGATAAAGGTCGAGGTTCTTTAAAAAATCTTAAGTCAAAACTATGCAAAAACTAAATATGCTAGACTGGCTAGCCCTGATCCTAGTTTTAGTGGGAGCATTAAACTGGGGTTTGGTGGGAATACTCGAATTTGACTTAGTCGCAACCCTCTTCGGAGAGATGTCATTTATCACTAAGACCGTCTACTCCTTGGTGGGAGTTGCGGCCCTATATATGACGATGATCTCGACAAGTCTGAATAAAGACTAAGGCGTGAATGAAAAAACAGGAAAACATTTTTCCTGTTTTTTTGATGCACATAAAAAATATTTTTTCCTTATTTGATCAGGGCTAACCCGTCATGTAATATCGCCGCTTCTCCTCGTCAAACTTCTCAATCGCATAACGAAGCATCGTCCTTGTCATTTTCTTATAATGTTTACGCAGGAATTTTTCTTCCACCTCCAAGTCTCGTTTGCCGATTTCCCTGAGCATCCATCCGACCGCCTTGTGTATCAGGTCGTGCTCATCTCGCAGCAACATTTCGGCAATCCTTAGGGTGTCGCCAAAGTCTCTCTCCCTGACAAAAGTAAAGGTGGAAAGGACGGCTATCCTCCTCTGCCACAAGTTATCAGACCTGGCCAAATCATATAAAATTTCCCGGTCTTTATCCAAAAGATAATCCCCCACAATATTGGGCGCGGAAAGATCCACCAAATCCCAATTATTTATCCTCTTCGCGTTTTTTAAATAGAATTCAAAAATATCTTTTTTCTTCACCTCATCAGCTTTCCGATATTTATCTCCGAGTATTGCCAAAGCACAGAACCTCTCTTCGTGGATTTTACTGTCCAGGAGTTTCTGTAAGTAACCCAAACTGAAATCGATATACTTTTTGCAAATTTCCCTCTGTATCGGCACTTTGATTCCCAAAAAGACATCACCTTCGCCATATTCACCTCGGGCGGTCTTGAAAAATCGTCGCAAATTCACCGCTTGTTTTTCATCGGCATTTTCTCTAAGCTCTTTTTTTAAATCATTCAATAAATGCTTTTTCTCCTGCATTTTTTTAACCATTAGCTTTTCTCCATTTTAACAGAAACGAGACGGAACAAAAAGCGGACTCAATCTTGGTCCGCTTTTCCAGATCAGAAGACTATTCCTCTTTTATAGTACTGGAATCTGGCTTAGTGGCATTTACGGCAGATGATTCTGTGCCGATACCCCCCTCCTTCATAATCCTAATCGGCCCGCCATAACTTTGATCAAGAAAATCCCTGATCAGCGGCACAATCACTCTCTTTCCTCCATACATCGTTATCTCCTCGCTATTCTTGATCGGGAAAATCAAACAGGGAGCCAGATACTCCGAGCTCTGATTATCTTCATATCTCCACATAATTTCAAAGCCCAAAAATGGCGTGTCCAATTCTATCTCAACCGTTTTGTAAGTCACGTCCCCTTCGTCGTATCGCACCGGCATAGGAACAGAGCCATTCATATTTCCGGCCACCTCCAAAATCTTCGCAACATCAGTTTCAGCCTCATAAGCCGAGGCTTGATAGTTGTGTGTCGTCAGATTATACATCGAAGAAACTTTCTTATTCCTCACGTCGTAATTGACGTTAAGGCCATTGATCTCGCCGTAACTCTCATAAACACTCTTGCCGTCCACAATCAGCGGATATATCACTGAGACCTCCTCCGGAATATATACCTGCTGCTGTGAGGCGGCATAACGCAAAAAGCTCTTATTTATTTCCGGAGTACCGTAGGCGCTGAGGTCCACTTTATAATCATTCAAGAAAGCTCTCGTTGCATTTATGATTTCCTCATCACCGGGAAGGTCGGATGGGGTCAGAGAAACTGAAGATGTTGAATTAGTACATAAATCGCCTTTGCAATCCGAATAATAATTGTTTGGCCACCTCTCGTAATTTTTATAGATAGACGCTGCCCCACGGCTTAGATCAATATCGGTGCGATAGCCGAATTCTTTATCTTCGAAAAAGCTCAGATTAGAAGTCTTGGCACTGTCCAATTTTCCCAAATCGAAAAGATTAAAATCAAGTGCACGCGCCAATGTCGAAGCTGACACAGCAGAGACTCCAGCCGTACGTTTAAGCACGTTCATTTTTGCCTCGTTCTGCGTGAACTCTTCTCCTTTGTAAACATAAGTGTAATACGTCGGCTCGTAGGGATAAATCATATCGACCGCCACGCCATCACTAGATCCGCTACTAATACCACCTCCGCCCTGCCCCAGGATAGCGGCAGGCGCCACCATTTTACCTGTCGTAACTGCCGTATTTTCGTCACTCACAGAAAGAGACTCGCTGGAATCGCGCGAACCATTCGAAGAGCCGGCGGACAAGTTCGACAAAGCCCCGAAAGCGTTTTCCCCTACAGCAGCAATCGAGACTTTAGAAGATAGCGCGATATCTCCCTTGTCATTGATGCCCGGAATCCGCACACCGTTTTGCTGCTGCCAGTAAGAGACGGCTGTGACCAGAAAAATAAAAACAATAAGGCCACCCAAAGAAAACATAAATTTCAAAAAGTTTCTCCTTAAACCGGGGGCACTCTTTGTCGCGAAATTGTTATCCGCGCCAAATTCCGGCTTGATGGAATTTTTTGAAACATCTTCATTTTGTTCTTCCATATTATTTTTTATTTTATTAATAACTTAGAACAATAAAAAACAACTGACTTATCTTGATTATATAACTTGTCTGGTTCTATGACAATAAAAAACGACTCGCAAAAAAACAAAAATACCCCGCAGGTCATGGGGTATTTTTCTTGATTTCGATTATTCCGAGGCCTTTACTTCGATAGTCTTGCTCTGCGCTTCCGGCTTTTTCTCGATCTTCACCGTTAGCGTGCCGTTCTTGGTCATTGCCTCTATTTTATCCGCATCCGCGCCTTTCGGAAGCTCAAACTCGCGATAGAAGCTGCCGCTCTTCCTTTCCACACGATGCCAGGTTTTGCCTTTTTCTTCTTTTTCTTCTTCACTCTTGCCGCTCAAGATGAGATTATCTCCTGCGATTTCCACTTTGATGTCTTCCGGCTTCACGCCCGGCACATCCGCCGTGATACGGAATTCCTTATCCGTCTCGGCGATATCCACCCGAGGCATCCAAGATTCCATCTCGCGATAAAAACCCTTGTCCCAGCCGGACCAAGACCGCATCCAGCCCTCCGGAAAGAATTTTTCCATCAAAGCCCGCGGCTCCGTCCACGGTACCGCTTCGGAACTCATAGGTTCTTTCCTGCGCTCTGTCTTTTGAATTGGAAGTTTCATATTAATCACCCCCTTTCCTTTTAAGATATAGAAGAAGAAAAAATCGGAATTTTATCAAAGTGCAAAAATCATTTCGAACTAAAACTGAAAAAATCTGATTCCGTTTTGTGCTTAAACAAAAACAACGTTGTAAGTACGTCCCCTATCCCATCTGGAGAGGGTCAGGGTGAGGGGGGGCAAATGAATAGAAAACAGCTTCCTACTAGCATTAAGCTAATCTTTCAAACCGGAATAGCAGACGCGATAAATCGACGTCTCTACACTTAGAATTATTTCCCCTTGAATATCTTATAGAAATGCACGAAATTGCTGGCAATCATTTCCGAAGCCCTTTCCGGAGCGATCCTTCCTTCTTTACATTCCACCAGCGGATCCCAAAAAATCGTGCGTCCGACCGCGAAGCCCGTCACCCCCGGCATCTTAGCGCCGGCTTCCAACCATTTCTCCACTTGCTCATCGTCAGCATGCCTGCCCAGTATGATAATGTCAGCTTCCCTGCCTCCCGAATGCGCCTGCTCAACTAACATCTCGTAGTCCTCTGCCTCTTCCACTCCTTCGACCTTCCACACGCTCGGCTCCACGCCTCCTCCCTGCATCTCTTCCATCATCAATTCCATCAGCTTCGGTCGCATTTCGAGATCATACGCTTCCTTATCGCCTTCCACGATCTCCATCTGCTTTTCCGTCGGTATTACCAGGGGCTCCAGCATCAATTTATATCTTTCCTCGCGGCAAAAGTCGCTCAAGACTTTCAGCTTCTCCACTTGCCGTTCGTTGAGATCCGCATCATCGTCGGGATTGTAACGGACCAGCACCTTTACGAATTCCGGCCGATATTTATCGATATGCTGCGCGAAATTTTCCCCAAACTCAAGCTCGAATTCTTTCTGCCCGCTTTTCTCAGCACAAATCGCGAATCGATAACCGTTTTTCTTAGCATCCTGCAAAATTTCATCACCGAATTCCTCGTCCACCAAAATCGCCCCGCTCTCCTTGGGCACCGCGCCCCTTTCTATCGCTATTTTGAAACCCTCATAGATTATTTTCTTAAAAGCCCTGACACGCTCTTTATCCTCCTCGGTAGCCCCCCCCAACACACCGAACATTTCCTCCAAGAAAGATCCGCGATGATCGAATGGCAAGACGAAAAGTTCATTATTTTCCGGCATATTCTTAATTATTATTATCGTATAACTTAGCCCCTCTATTATAACACCATTTTCAAACGATAAAAAGCGATTAATGCCCCAACCCCGCTCATTGACATTTTCCTGTCCAAGAGTTACTTTAAGAAATGAACGAAAGACGTCAAGAGGTTGAATCAATGGATACAATAAACGTGAGTAGCGGATCAAAGAATCCGAATGAAAGGATCTTAAGCAATCTCTTCAAAGCAAGTTTCGCACTCGATGGATTCCTTTTTGAATCTACTGAGGGAATGATCCAGGGAATCAAGTTTTCTCCGGAAAATCCTCTCCGCTGGCGGACTTTCCTTCTTTCTGGATTGGAAGCGAAAGAAATGTCCAAACAAGCAGAAGGGAAATATGTTTGGCTATTAGACGGAAATAGAGTCGCATTCGGCTCTCCGGAACACGCAAAGCTAATCGAAAGATCCATCAGGGCAAAATTCCAGCAGAACAAGGTGATGATTTACGCGCTCCTTGCGACGGAGGACAAAATCATTACCCACGAAACGGGAGAAGAAGAAAATCCCAACACGTCCCTAGAAAAAGAAGATTTCTGTAAAATCCTTACAAACATAAGGAATGAAGAAAAACAGAAACTTGAAAAAGAGGGATTAGAAAATGAAATAGCCTCCGTAATAATGGAAAAAATTAATGCCGTAAGGGGGCTACCTTTCGTTAGCGATTTCTTTATCGAAATAAAAAGGAGTCGACTAACCGTAACTATTACAAAAATAAGATATGAGAAAAGTTATTTCGGCTTGAACATGACAAAAAGACAAATTATGATAATGGAGGATGTACAAAAAATATCGCAAGAAGAAATCGCGAACCGTTATCCGGACAGAGAGGTTAAAATCAAATATTTCATATGAAGAAGGAGCTCAAAACCTCCTTTATTTTTTTAATCTTAACTAGCAAACCGAAATGAAAACATTGCATAGTTTTTATTTTCCGATTATAAGAATTTTTCTGCATGAAGCCCAGGGGAAATTCCCTGTGATTATCTGTCATTCTGAGGTAATCCGAAGAATCCCGTTATATCCTGCATAGCAACGGGATTCTTCGACTCCGCGAAGTTTATCCTCGCGAAGGCGGGGGCTCCGCTCAGAATGACACGTAATATAAAGTTCGAAGATTATCATCTTCCATAAAACCCCATCGAAAAACTCCAAATATTTTTTAGCATTATTTATAATTTAATGCTATAAATAATCTTCCACCCTTTCCTTTAATATGGCATAACGTGAATTTTTACCTTCATAAGACATAAGATACTCCCGTGTTGAGATAAAAATTTTTTTCTTCTCAATTCCCTTCGGAATGATTGTCCCCTTGGGAAATTGAGAACGTGTCAAATCGACTTCTTTCCCATCAATAATATTGAAATAATGTGAAATCTTTTGCTTATTCGACAATATCGCTTCCGACCAGACTATATCACCACCGAAATAGTCGTTCACGATTAACGCAGTAATAGCGCACTGACCGAGAGCTGGATTTGATTCATTCCATTCTGCGGAATAATATGAGGTTTCCCTTGACCATGATTTTAACAACGCTTTTTCAAGTATTTTTATGTCCATATATTAATATAATAATTGTAACATTTTTTTAAATCTGAAATATATTTTTAAATTATACCAAATTAGCTAAACCTATTCCACAACCCAGTCATACAGCATCTGGAATTTCTCCCTCTCCCATCGGGAGAGGGTCGGGGTGAGGGGGAACAGGGTGGAATCATTATGTCGCAGATTAAGTCGCATTACTATATCAGATTCGCCTGCAAGTGATAATACGGCGGTCGGTTCTTGTATCTTTGGATTGCCATGCGGATGATCTCCTCCAAGAAATCGCCGTATTTCAATCCAGTAAGTTCAGCCACTTCCGGCACACAGTTCGTGAGATTGATGGAAGGATTAGGATTGAGTTCCAGCACATACGGATTGTTATTCTTGTCCACGCGTATCTCCACCCGTCCGTAATCATGACAGTCCAAAATATTGTAAGTATCCAGAGCGATTTCACTGATGACTGCCTCTAGCTTCTTACTGATATTCTTGGCCGGCCTCTGTACTTCGATATTCTGTTTGTAAACCGAACCTTCTCCCCATTTCGCCTCAAAAGGATAGATATGCCAATAACCCTTCGGCATCTTATCAAAAACCGAACGCGAAAGAGGCAGCACTCGCAGGTCGTCTTCCTCTCTTCCCAAAATAGACACATCGTATTCATCCCCTTCTATGTATTCCTCGATGAGAGCCGGACGCCCCATTTCCTTCACCACATGCTCTAGCTGTCGATTGAGTTCCTCCTGATTGCTTACCACCGAATCGTTGGTGATTCCGATAGAATTATCCGAGTTAGCAGGTTTCACGATTAGCGGAAATTTCAGATCGCCCCTCACCTTATCCTCCATAGAATAAACATAATCCCATTCCGGCGTCGGAATCTTGTGATAACTCAAAAGTTTTTTGACGCGAATCTTGTCCATGCACAAACTCAGAGTAAAAGGATTGGATCCGGTATAAGGAATTTTGAGCACATCAAGCAAAGACGCGGCGTGCGGCTCCAACAAGCTAGACTCGTTTATCCGTTCACAGACATTGAATACTAGATCTACATCACTATTTTTCAGATCATCGAAAGCCTTGGCTACGTCATTGAAATCGAAAAAGCTGATCTTATATCCCCTCTCCTCCAGGGCCTTCTGAATATTCAGTCCGACCGAAGTCAGCTCCTGCTCCACTTCGTTTCCGGAACTATTCTGATCATAAAGATTGCAAACAATTCCGATGTGAAGACTCCGCTGATCTTTAAGAGCCATTTTCCTGATTTTCTCAATTTTACCGGTTCTTTTTCCCGTCTCCTTGAAAATTGACGAAGAATGCGGGTCCTTGCGCACCGTCTTGCCGATAAAAGACGCCGAGTGAAAACGCGCCACCTCATACTCGATGAGCTTCTCCGCCTCCTCCATATTTTCCTGCGCCTCGGAAGAATTATCACCCGACACCGTCATCCATCCCAGATATTCGTAACCTTCCGGCGGCACCATCACAGTATCCCCCACTTTCTTAAAAAACTTTACCTCTTCGACGAAATCTTTTTCTTTGAGCTCCGGATCGACATCCAGCTGCACCAACACCCCGGAATGATCGGAAAGAAAATCCTTGCAAAGCACGCACTGCTTGGACTCTTCCGTTTTTATTTTGGGGATATAGATACCCAGCGCTATTTTTACCGCCCCCTCGATGAGGTCCACGCCCCACACTTTCTTCACGCTCGAATACATCTCGTCCCCGCCCATCCGCAGATTGGCTTCGATAGGCACCGTGCCCCGCTTGGTGAGCTTGGCCTCGAAATGGATGCAACCGCTGCGTACCCCCGTTTTCTCCAGAGTCTCCTCGACTGTAGCGATAATATTCTCTTGATCATCATCGGGCAGATTGGAAGGAGTCAGTCTCCCCGTCTCCACAAAAAAAGGTTCTTTGGTCGCACTATTATCGGAAATAGAATAAAATTTGATGATTCCGTTTTGCACCAGCACATCGATGTCCACCTCGCTGCCATCAATATATTCCTCTACCATGATCTGTCTGCCGTTGCTAAGCGCCGATTCCACCTGCTCCGAAATCGAATTTTTTACATATTCATATTTTCCACAGAGATCCGACGGACGTTCCACCTTCACCACAAACGCGCTGCTTGTTCCATAAGACGGCTTGATTACGACCGGAAACGTAAAATTCTCCAGCACAAAATCCAGATCCTTCTTCGCCTCAATCGTCCGGTGCCGGGGAGATAAGATATCGTTCTCTTCGCAAAAATTCCGAAACAGATTCTTATTGCGCACACCGCTCGCCACGGCATACGGGATCCCGATAAATCCGAATTTATCGACAATCTTGCTCGTCAAAAGCACATCGTCTTCCCAAAAAGTAAGAGCCCCTTCGATCTTTTGCCTGGGATTATCTCTGATAAATTTTTGCACCGCGCGCAAGGCCTCTGCGTGGTGCGTGGTGTCTGCCAGAATCCACTCATCAACATAAGACTCGGCCCAATTCTTTTCCGAATTGAGCACCACCAATCTAAGCCCCATCTTCTTGAGTCTTTGTAAGATAAATCTTTTCCGAATCGAGCCGGTATTCACCAAAAGCACCGTACGCCCTTCCAGCTTATCGCTCGGAGAAATCATTTTCGACCTGAGGCTCTTGCCCAGTTTAATCATTTTCTTCGCTGTCTTTTTCATATTGTTTTATACGCTATTGTTATTAAATAATCCATCTTTAGCACGTAATTTCCCTATTACCTCTTTACCGCCATAAAAAATTATCAACCAAAGGAAATAAAAGAATATTATATTAGAAATAAAAAATATCCATTGCACATCGAGAGGGTCTCCCCACTCACGAGTTAGAAGATCGCCACATCTATTCGTCCACGGATATGGCGGATCAAACGGGTTTTCGGTATATCCGCTAGAGAGATATCGCATCGGCCATCCGCACGAAAGATTATTCAGCTCCGTTTTATTAAACACCTCAACTCTTTCGTACGTAGTCGCTATGGCAGAAAAAACCGCCAGCACAAACAACAACATATTGATTTTCGTTTTTCGGGATGTTACTTCGATGATTTTCCTCATCACCATCCGCACGACATAAAATATCACCAACCAAAACAAATAAAAGAACGCCACATCTACGATCAGAGACGTCCACCGAATCGGAGCAGACCCCCAACATATGCCATTGCCGCATTCAAACATTGGCCGAAATAACATAGCGCAAAAATATGCCGGTATAAAACATAAGATGAGATAGTATCGTTTTCGGAACATTGCTTTCATAAAGTTTAGTACGTTTTTATTAAGATATTATTTGATTTAAAAAACAAAAAAAGACTAACATCAAAGATAGTCTTCTTTTAGAAGCATATAAGAATAGGTCTCACTTTTCACAGCTATGTGAGTATCGGGAGGCTCCTCGCCGTTGATTGTAAATTTCATACGTATATATGATTTTGCCCGAAATTACCGCCCGCAAAAACATCCGATTCATCTCGGTAGAATAAAGTATATAACATCGATTTTTAAAGTCAAATAGAAGCCACTAGATCCCCAAAAAACCCTGACTTCCAGAATCTAAATTCTTACGTTTAAGCCTATATCTTATTTTTGATTTCGGAGCGTTATAATCAACCCGCTCAATATCGCCCCTTTCTTCCAACCTTTTAAAAACATTTTTAATCCGTTCCTTATCTTCTTCTCTTGTTATTTCTCTCGCCTCCTTATTGGATATGCTTTCATTTTCTTTTAGGTGTCTTAAAACCTTTTTCGAATAACTTTCAGCCGAAGCATGTCTTAATACAACAATGACACTTCTTCCATTTTCAGAATCAGTTTCTTTGAAAATAGGATCCGCAAGGCTAGCCTTTTTCATTTCGTTAAAAATTGTCTTTATTCCCTCTCCTGCATTCTGATTTAGCCTAGCATCTCTATCTTTTTCAAGAGCAGAAATTTGAAACAAAAAATCTAATATCTGTGGGTTTCTTGCAATTCTAGAAGCTTTTAATATATTCTTCTCAGTAATATTTCCCGGAAAACCTCCAGGACTAATTATCTCCAATATATTGTCATAAATTCTTATATGAATTTCGTCTTGAATAGCATAATCTCTGTGCAAAACAGCGTTAACCAAAGCTTCCTGAATTGCTTTTTGAGGATATCTGCCTTGTATTTTCATTTCTATTAATAAACTTTGAATTTTGTCAATTGCATTTTTTATCAACACCTCCAATGTACCTGTATCATATGCATCTTGATCACTAACCCTTTCCCTAGAATACTCATATTGCCTAGATTGCTTTTGAAATTCATATCTATAAACCCTAATTCCACATTTTATAACAGACTGAGGTCTATCACAAAAACACAATATTGCAGATATTCTCGGCTTACCGTTATATATAAAATTATTTTTTTTGAGATAGTCTATGGGTTTTTCATGGATTTGCATTCTTTCCAAAAAACCACGCATATATTCACTTTCGGTAATCAAACTCAAATCAATATCTTTTGTCCTTTCTTCAAATCTTATAATTCCTTTTTTAGATTTCAGCTGATTAATCTGATCTAATCCGATCTTCTTTTTTAAAGAACCTTTTCTAACATAAACATCCCTACTTGAAGTCTCATGAAGATCAGAGCTGTAAGGAATTTTTATCAATAAAATAAATTCGTCTTTGTATTTAAGGAATTCGTGTTCCAAATCTACAACAAGAGGATTAATACCGTGATAAATCTGTGTAATAATATCATTAAACACTTCTATATTTTTTCCACCCTTTACCGAGTAATCATCCTCTATCCCTACATATACTTCGCCACCACAACTATTGGCGAATGCCACTATGCTTTGTTCTAGGTTCTTAGGTACAATACGAATAGACTTAAAATCGGCATAATCACCCTCCAGATTATCTATAATTTTTTCTAATTCTTCTTGCGTTATTATTCTAAAATTTTTATTCATACCAATCTATTGTTTACTAAAAATTTCTTTTCACTCTCCCACCTCGAATCTCACCTCTTTACTCTTCGGCTCCGTATCCTCCGGATAAGGACTGCTCAAGCTGAAGATGACCGCCTTTTGATCCGCATCGTATCTGCAAGAGCTGTCGACGTACGCCTCGTTGCCGGGCGCGGCTTCAAAAACTTTCTCAAATGCGGGCAAAGTATAAACCTCCCCCGGAAGTGTGCTATTCATACCGCCTGAACGGCAAACGAAGAAGTATTCTTCGTCAGACGTAATGCCAAAACTATCGCTCATCTGCGAACTAAAAAAGCCCTCTGACAGTTTGCCGCTATTTATATCGTAGATATGGCTCGCCGACCACTCGTATCCGGTATACGTGAAAAGAAGATAATTCCCCGAAGGAGAAAACTTGATTTCGGTATAACGTTTGACTTTGTCGAGATTGGAAAAGTCGCTGTCATACTGCGCGTCACCCTCGTCCACGATTGTTTCCACTTCCCCCTTCTTCAAAATAAGATACGACCTCTTGCCACGCTCGACCGCAAAAGCGCTGTAAGCGCCGGAAGTAACTTCGTCTCCCCGGAAATGTTCCACAAAAGTCGTCTTGATCTTTCCATCCGCGATTGCCATCTTAATTCCATACTTAGTCTCCAGTTTATTGTGATCCTGATACCGCACAAGAAAATAAAAGTCATCTCCGCCGATATTCTTGAAATCATACGGCTGAGCGATATTTACATCTTTGTATTGGCTCAAAAATTCTTCATAGGTTCCCTTGCCGTCCTCAGCTTTCATCGTGTAAGCCTCCTCAAATTTTCCTCCCTCCAAGAGATAATAATATTTGCGAATTGCGATAACCCTCGCATCCTCACCGGATGGAGTCTCGAAAGCCGCCTGAACTTTCTTTTCCGGCACAAAAGCCTTGAAGCTCTTGGCAAAAACCGTAAACGAGGCTTTCTCCTTCTCGAAATCCTCTTTGGTCCTTTTTACCTGAGACAAAAACATATCTATGTTATCGAACTTCTGTTCGAGCTGGACGGTGCTGCCATAAGTATAAGTCGAAAGCACATGATTGAAATATCCGTTATTAAGCGGCAGATAAGCAAAAGATTCAAGCATATCGCTATACACCTCCTTGCCGAAACGCTCCTGCTTGTCAACAATCGTGGTCTTGATGCCTTCGTCGCAAATCGGACAAGTCTCGTTTATCTTGCCTTCCTGTTCCCAGACATAGTTAAAGTCCATTTTGTAGTCACATACATCTCCGCTGGTCTTGAGATCGGTAATGTTATCAACATAACCGTACCTTACCGCATTACTATTCGGATATCTTTCACCGCCGTATGATTCATTGAAGAGCCGCAAAGACACACTCTCATTCTTATCAAAGCCGATAGAAAACGAGTTGTAATAATAGTTTTCCTCACTGGTAAATTCGTCCAACAAACCATCGAGTCGCGTAACCGATTCTTTGGGCTCAGTTATTACGTTTCCCCATTCTTCCGGATGGCAGAAACTGATACCTATTACATCGTGTTTATAAAAAATCCACCCATCTTCGCACGGAATCTTCTCTTGCGTACCAAAAAGCTCCTGCCCTTTCCTAATTATGATATCTTCATATCTCTGGATTGTCTCCTTGGAAAATCCTAGCAGCAGACACGATATCACGATAAAAAATATGATAACCGCAGAAGTAAACGGACTCTTACCTAAGATTTTTTGTATGAATATCTTGGTACATAATCTCTTGCCACCCGCCTCGGTTGTATTTTTTTCCATATTTTAAGATGAATTACATATAAGCTGATTATAACAGATTAATCCGATCCATGACATAACAGACCGCACACCTCTTAAGCGGTCGTGGCGACAAGCACCCCGTTCTTGTCATTCCAAAATGAGGTACTCCGATTGAGGAATCTGGGGATAGTACGATGCAAAAATACGCTTATCTTCATAAAGAAAACGTTCGCAGAAATTTATACATTTCCCAGATCCCTCAGTCGAGTACGACTTTCGGGATGGCAAGGTGAAGAAGAGGTGCGATCGATATGGTTAAACCCCAAAGAAGTAATCCTCACCATCTTCCATATTTACTAAAACCCTCCAAAATGTTAAATTACAATCAAGTTTAATCACATATAAACCCAATCACTATGAAAAAATTCCTAGCTATCCTAGCCATAATATTCTCTCTCGCCCTCCCGGCGCTGGCACTCGACATCCCTGACGGCGCCATCGTCAAGACTGCGGATAATCCCGACGTTTATATCGTCAAACACCTGAACGGCAACAGCTATAAACGACTGGTCCTAAATCCGCAAGTTTTTGAAAGTTATGGCCATCTCAAATGGGAAAATCTGATTACTATCGACCAAGCAGTGATGAATTCTTTTGCGACATCCGACTTGGTGCGCGTAGACGGGCAAACTTCGATCTATCGCCTCACTCCCGATGGCGATACAGGCGGCAAAGTTTTAGTAAGCGATTTTACCGGACTGAATAACGACAGTGTTTATACTATCAATAACGTAGACTTTGGAAATTATACCGAAACTCCGACCGCTAATCTTTCCGAACTTTATGACGTCTATAAAGTGATCGACGGCGATACTATCACGGTCACCATAGACGGAGTGAATCAGACTATCCGCCTGATCGGCATCGACACCCCCGAAGTCATCAGCTCTTTTACCACAGCCGAATATTACGGCGCCGAAGCCTCGGCCGTCGCCAAAGAAAAACTTACTGGCAAGAAAGTGCGCCTTGAATCCAATCCGGTTTCCGGCGATAAAGATAAATACGACCGGCTGCTACGCTATGTCTACACGGATAGCGGTACTCTTTTCAATAAGTGGATGATTGTCGAAGGCTATGCCAAAGAATATACCTACAACGGCATAGTTTATAAATATCAAGCGGATTTTAAAGCGGCACAGAATACTGCCAAAACCGAGCAAAAGGGGCTGTGGGCAAGCAGCGTGCACAAAAGCGCATCGGAATCTATCACGACTCCTATTACCAAAACCCCAGCAGTTACCGTTTCCGGAACATACAACTGCTCTGGCAACGTTTATAACTGCGGCGACTTCACCAGCCAAGCTCAAGCGCAAGCCATTTATGATTATTGTATGCAAACAGTAGGCAGCGACATCCACCGGCTAGATTCAGATAAAGATGAAGTGGTATGTGAGAGTTTGCAGTAACAAAAAATGTCATTGCGAACTGTAGGGGCACAATATCTTGTACCCTTTCAATGTGGCAATCCCGTCGCTACAATTCACAAAGCGTTATCCTCTGTCATTCCGGGCTTGACCCGGAATCTTCTGTATTATTCGCTAAATATTAATTAATTTCATCGGACCGATTATTACGCTCCAAAAATACCGTAAGAATATTTTTATCTCCGAAGATAAAATGTAAACGCCAGAAAACGCAGATTCCGGGTCAAGCCCGGAATGACACAAAAAAAGAAACGATTTCGCAATCGTTCTTTTTTATGAAAATAAACTTTAATAAACCTCCATATATCTCTCCTTCTCCCAATCCGTCACATGAATCCTGAATTCATCCCACTCTGCCATCTTGATGTTGTAATACCTCTTAAACATACTTTCTCCCAAAACCGACTTGATGAGCTCATCTTTGGCAAGCTCCTCCAGCGCCTCTCGCAAGTTGCGAGGAACGGTGTCGATACCACGGTTGACGATTTCCTCCGATGTCATCTCGTATGTCGATTCTTCGATCGGCTTGGGCGGGGTAAGTTTGTTCTTCACTCCGTCCATTCCCGCCGCCAGCATCACCGCATAAGCCAGATATGGATTGCACATCGGATCCGGACAACGGAGCTCGCAACGAGTCGAGTTCGGCGACTTCGGATTGACGCGCGGGATACGTATCAGTGCACTGCGGTTAGTTCGCCCCCAAGAGATGTATACTGGCGCCTCATAACCGACTACCAGACGTTTATATGAGTTCACTGTCGGGTTGATGATGGCGTTCATTGCTTTGATGTGCTTGAGCTGTCCAGCCACAAATTGCTCGGCAACTTCCGAAAGTCCATATTCATCCGCACTGTCAAAGAAAACATTCTTACCGTCTTTAAAAAGGCTCTGGTTGGTATGCATTCCCGAACCATTGATACCCTCAAAAGGCTTAGCCATAAAAGTCGCGTGCAATCCCAGGTCCTTAGCGACCATTTTCAAAACGTATTTAAAAGTGATAGTGTTGTCGGCTGACTTGATCGGACCGTCATATTTAAAATTGATTTCATGCTGACCATTGGCCACCTCGTGATGAAGCGCCTCCACATCAATACCGAAATCCCCGAGCGCAATTCCCATTGCGTGTCTCGTGGCGCTATCGCCATCAATCGTCTGGTCAAAATATCCCCCTTTATCGTGCGGCATCCTTTCCAAAGTGCCATCGTCGTTCCTCTTCATCAGGAAAAATTCCACCTCGGGAGCGACACAATATTCAAAACCCGCCTCTTTCGCCTTCTCCATCTGCTGACGCAAAATATTTCTCGGATCACCTTCATAGGGCTTTCCGTCCGGTGTCAAAATATCACAAATCACCCGCGACTCCGTGTGTCCGTTCCCCTTTGACCATGGGACGACCCTGAAAGTGGACATATCCAGTTTTAGAAACATATCACTTTCCGAGATACGCGCAAAACCGTCTATAGATGAACCATCGAACCATTTCCCATTCTCTATCGCCTCTTCCAGCTGATGAATAGGAATCGTAACCGCCTTCAGCGTTCCCAACAAGTCGGAAAACTGCAAATGAACGAACTTCACGCCATGTTTCTCAATCTCCTTGCGCACATCTTCTGATAGCATAATTTTATAGGTTAGAATAAATAAAAAACCAAAATTACTGAAATAATTTTGACCTCTTTTTAAAGCCCCTTAGATAAGAGCCTCGACTGCAGAGAATCAAAAAAAGAGTGTTTTTTTTAATTCTCATTTTTAAATACTACTTATACATCTTCTCACTTTGAATAAATATGTCAATAATCGAAAGTCGTAGATTCTACCTTGAACTGCAATTTTTCCCTTCAACAAAAACCTCGTAAGGGGTTAAATAGCCAAGTCTTTTTCTGGGACGATTGTTGATAAGCAGAACGGCTTTATCAACGTCCATTTGTGTC
>Ga0265294_10002265_pt1 | contig 25386 bp, 22 predicted proteins | sample MunlanPumphouse3_FD_192504 | JGI IMG/M metagenome (GOLD analysis project Ga0265294, IMG submission 192504) | Groundwater microbial communities from a municipal landfill in Southern Ontario, Canada - Pumphouse #3 | ecosystem: Environmental > Aquatic > Deep subsurface > Groundwater | place... | reverse complement strand
ACGGGAAAGGCTTAAGCCGATGCCGGTACCCGATTCTTTGGTCGTAAAGAAGGGAACAAAAATATTGGGCAGTACTTCTTCCGGTATGGGCCGTCCATTGTCGCACAAATCCAGATGCACCTTCTCCCGCTCCCGGGTAAGCGCAATCCTGATCTCTCCTCCTTCGCCAGCGGTGGCCTCGACTGCATTTTTAAGAAGATTAAGCAGCATCCTCGGTTTGAACGCTCTCTCTGGCTTCAGGAGAGGCTGTTGAGTATTGCTGTCCGTATGCCGAGAGCAAGGTATCGGTCAGCGAGGTTACCGGCGCGATGGAGTTCATGATCTCATGGGTCATGACCCGGATCAACCGGATCCAGGAGTCCAGCTCCATGTAATCCAACTCGCTCCTGATATTGCTCAGGGTAATGATTTTCAACTTTTTCCCTCTCACCACGACTGTTGAACTCCGTAGACTTAACTGCACCTCTTCTCGTTCGTTGGCAATCTTCAGGCTCTTTGTATCGGTGTCGTTCAGATTGCGGATCATGTCGGGAAACGACTTATCGATGGATGCCAACTGATTGACATGCGTAAAAACAGGAAGCCCGAGCAACCTGTTCACCGCGCTATTGATCGAGACGATCAGGTTTTTTTCATCCATGATGATGATGCCGGTAGATACACTCTCCATGATCACAGCCAGGAATTTCTCATTTTCAATGATCTCTTTGCGGGCTTTTGCCAGAATATCCTTGATGCGGTTCATCATCCGGTTCAACTCGCGCTCTCTGTGTGAGAGCTTCGTTTCCCTGAAATGAAAGGTGAAATCACCATTTTCCAGCGCATTGAGCAGGAAAAGAATATTTTGGTTATACTGATTGTAATGCCGACGCAACTGATAGATCGAATAGAGCACCAGAAAAAAAGAGCAGAGCATGTATACATATTCCTTCTGGTATGCTAAAACGGTACAGATCACCACGGTTGCAATCAACAGAAAGAGATAAAAGTAGAGCCTGTATGCAATGGATTTAAACATGGTGCAAAGTGCTAAAGTCCATACTTCCTGATTTTACTATAAAGCGTGGGACGGGAAATACCGAGTTCCTTCGCGACGGCGGACATGTTGTTTCCACCTTGCTGCATAGCCCGCTCAATGAGCCTCTTCTCCATCTCCTCGAGTGTGGCGTTCCCTAACTCATATTTCTTCTCACGATCCAACGGACGCCGAAACAGATCAGATGAACCGATGAGAGAGCCCTCCGACAAGATCACGGCTTTCTCAATGGTATGCTCCAGTTCACGGATATTGCCAGGCCAGCTGTACTCCTGCATCTTCCTGACAGCTTCACCGTGAAATGTGAGCCCTTTTTTGTTGTACTTTGTAGCAAAGCGTTGCAGGAAGAAAGAAGCCAGGGGCGGAATATCTTCCTTTCTGTTACGCAGGGGAGGCATTTCAACCAGAATGGTGTTGATACGATAGAGCAGATCCTCCCTGAACATGCCCTTCTGCACATCCTGAAAGAGGTTGTGGTTGGTGGCACAAATCAACCGGATATCGATTGCGACCGGCCGGTTACTTCCGACCCTCACAATCTGCCGCGACTGCAGGGCGTTGAGCAGTTTAGCCTGCAACGGATAGCTGAGGTTTCCAATCTCATCCAGAAAAAGCGTTCCCCTGTCGGCTGCCTCCATTTTTCCTGGGCGATCGCTGTGTGCATCGGTGAACGATCCTTTCACATGGCCAAACAGCTCGCTTTCGAACAGAGTTTCGGTGACGGCTCCCATGTTCGCAAGATCTCGGATTCGATAACAAGAATATGCTTTATGTTTGGGGTTGGCGCGATTTCGGAGCCGACTACAAAGCGTTGCGCGAGGAGATGATCAGGGAACCGTCCATCACTGATGTGGCAATGAAACAATATGACCTGCCCACAGAGATGGGTAACGGGATTGGTGCCAAAAACAGGGTGAGTGGTCAGACTGTCCTGCTCGACCTGTCGGAGGTAAGCCCCAACTATTTTGATTTCTTCGGAATGGAATTTGTGGCAGGGGAAAATCCTCTTCACCTGGAAAGTGCAGCTGCCGCAAGGGAGTGCGTGATCAATGAACGTACAGCGGAAGCGCTCGGTTTGGAGGATCCTGTGGATGCTACTTTTCAAATTGTATCTATCGGGGGAAAGCTGGAAGAAAATGATGGAGAGATATACAGGGTAAAGGGTGTGGTAATGGACTTCTACGTGAAATCACTCCACCAGCATCCCGATCCACAAATCTATCTTCCGCTCTCCCGCGAGTCGAGCAACCCTATCTTTTTTAAATTCACAGGTGATCCGGAACAGGCGATCAAAATCATGGAAAAGAGGTGGAAAAGAAGCATCACCGATGCACCCTTTGAATACTACTTCCTGGATGAGACCTACCAGCAACTCTATGAAAATGAGAAAAACATGAAAAATACTCCGTTATGCGCTATTCATCACCTTGGTCATCACACTCGCCGGGCTCTTCTCGATGGCTTTTTATGCCACACAAAGGAGGGTTAAAGAGATCGGCATCCGTAAAGTAAACGGAGCCACGGTAACCGACCTACTCCTGCTGTTGAGCAAGGATGTCGTCATCTGGATCGCCATATCGTTTCCGCTGGCATCGCTCCTCTCCTACCTTTTTCTGCATGACTGGCTCAAGGGTTTTGTGGTAAAAACGCCCCTAAGTGGCTGGATTTTTATGTTAGCCGGATTATCTGCCTTTCTCGTAGCCTTGCTCACTGTTGGCTACCAGACCTGGAAGACAGCTACAACGAATCCAGTGGAGTCGCTAAAAACAGAGTAACGAAGCGTTTATCAGGAGGAAACGCCAAAGTGAAATGGATTCTGACAGAGTTTCAGTGGCACGAAAAAAAGAAGTACGAAAGGGTCTCATCGATCGATAGATCGCATCATCGGTTGATAACTTATGTCAATAACGCTACCGATGATGGTCCTATTTTCCGTATATTTGTCTGTGCAGATCCAAAAAATCGCACACAACAGATATGCATCCATTTGTACATTTACATGTCCACTCCCAGTACTCCTTACTCGACGGTCAAGCCAGCATACCCCGGCTGGTTGATAAAGCTTATGACGACGGCATGCGAGCCATCGCACTCACCGACCATGGCGCCATGTATGGCATCAAAGAGTTCCTCAATTATGTCAATAAGAAGAATGCTCCTGTCAAAAATGAAATTGCAAAAATTGGAGATGAGATAAAAAAACTGGAAGCTGAACTCACAGCTTCCGATAAAGATCAGAGGATAGAAGATGAACTCCGGCTGCTCAGAGAGAAACGCATAGAAACAGAAAAGAAAATTTTCAAACCGATCGTAGGGTGCGAGTGTTATCTTGCCCGACGCGACCGGTTCCAGCAAAACGACAAAATAGATGGCAGTGGCTGGCACCTGGTGGTGCTGGCCAAGAACCAGCAGGGCTACAAGAACCTCATCAAGCTGGTCTCCAAGAGTTGGACGGAAGGGTTCTACTACCGTCCCCGCATCGACAAGGAGCTGCTGGAACAATACAGCGAAGGATTGATTGTTTCTTCGGCCTGTCTTGGAGGTGAGATATCGCGGAAAGTGGACAGTGATCAGATCAATGAAGCCGAAGAAGCCGTGCAGTGGTATAAAAAGGTTTTTGGCGACGATTATTACCTGGAATTACAGCGCCACAAGACCGACCGGCCCGATGCCGATCAGACCACTTATCCCAAACAGGAGAGGGTGAACAAGGAGCTGATCCGTATTGCACGGAAATATGATGTAAAACTGATTGCCACCAACGATGTACACTTTGTAAACGAGGAGGATGCCGATGCACACGACCGGTTGATCTGCCTGAGCACGGGAAAGGATTTCGACGATCCCGACAGAATGAGATACTCCAAACAGGAGTGGCTCAAAACCACCCAGGAGATGAACCTCATCTTTTCCGACATTCCCGAGGCACTTATCCATACGCTTGAGGTGGCCGATAAGGTGGAGTTCTACTCGATAGACCACACCCCGCTGATGCCATTCTATCCCATTGACCCGGCTTTTGGTACTGAGGAATCATACAAACAGCTCTATCCGGAAACACGCCTCATTGAGGAGTTCGGTGAGAAAACCTTCCATCGGCTGGGCGATTACGACAAGGTGATCCGAGTGAAGCTGGAAGCTGACTACCTGACATACCTCACCAAAATAGGTGCCCGAAAAAGGTATGGAGAAAATCTCAGTGAAGAGATCATTGAGCGGCTGCAATTTGAGTTGGACACCATCAGGAACATGGGTTTTCCGGGTTACTTCCTTATCGTGCAGGATTTTATCAGCGCAGCCCGTGAAATGGATGTGGCAGTGGGCCCGGGGCGCGGATCAGCTGCCGGCTCGGCAGTAGCTTTTTGCTTGGGCATCACAGATATTGACCCTCTGAAATATGACCTGCTTTTTGAGCGTTTCCTCAATCCTGACCGTATTTCGATGCCCGATATCGACATCGACTTCGATGATGAAGGACGAGGTAAGGTGCTCCGCTGGGTTACCGAAAAATATGGTAGCGAGAGGGTGGCCCACATCATCACCTATGGCACCATGGCCACAAAATCATCCATCAAGGATGTAGCAAGGGTACACAAACTGCCCCTTTCGGAGTCGAACAGACTGGCAAAGCTTGTTCCGGACAGGCTACCCAATGTAAAAAAGATCAACCTCAAAACAGCCATCGAGCATGTACCAGAGCTGCAGGAGGCTGCCAACAGCCATGATCTGCTGGTGAAAGATACCCTCAAATATGCCATGATGCTGGAGGGAAACGTGCGCAACACCGGTGTGCATGCCTGCGGGGTAATTATCGGACAAAGCGATATCTCCGACGTGGTACCTATCAGCACAGCAGAAGACAAAGAGACCAGGGAGAAAATGCTGGTTACACAATATGAGGGTTCGGTGATTGAAGAGACAGGATTGATAAAAATGGACTTCCTTGGGCTCAAAACCCTCTCCATCATCAAGGATGCACTTACCAACATTGAGCTAAACCGTGGTGTAAAGATCAACATCAACACCATCGACATGAACGATGAGGCCACCTACCGTCTCTATTGTAACGGACAGACCACGGGCACTTTCCAGTTTGAGTCGGCCGGCATGCAGAAATACCTCAAGGAGCTTCAGCCAAGCAAATTCGAGGATCTCATTGCGATGAACGCACTCTACCGACCGGGGCCCATGGATTACATCCCTTCGTTTATTGCCCGCAAGCAGGGTAAAGAGGAGATCAAATATGACATCCCCATCATGGAGAAGTACCTGAGTGAAACCTACGGTATCACGGTATACCAGGAACAGGTGATGCTTCTCTCCCGCCTGTTGGCCGACTTCACCCGGGGTCAGTCGGACGAATTGCGCAAGGCAATGGGAAAGAAGATGATCGACAAGATGAACGCTCTGAAAGAGAAGTTTCTGGCGGGAGGAAAGAAAAACGGCTACGACGAGAAAACCCTCAACAAGATATGGGCCGACTGGGAGAAGTTTGCCTCTTATGCATTCAACAAATCGCATGCCACCTGCTACTCGTGGGTAGCTTACCAGACAGCTTGGCTCAAAGCCAACTACCCTTCAGAATACATGGCCGCGGTGCTTTCCAACAACTTGAATAACATCACTGAGATCACCAAGTTCATGGATGAATGCAAGGCAATGGGGATGAACGTACTCTGCCCCGACGTCAACGAGTCGTTCCTTAAGTTCTCGGTCAACAAAGCAGGGGACGTACGGTTCGGCCTTGCCGCCATCAAAAGTGTGGGGCAGGGTGCGGTAGCCGACATCATTGAGGAGCGTAGCAAAAACGGGCCCTTCGTCGACATCTTCGACTTCGTTGAAAGGGTGAACCTCTCCTCCTGCAACAAAAAAAATATCGAAGCACTGGCATTGTCGGGAGCCTTCGATTCTTTGCCGGGTATGCATCGGGAACAATTCCTTGCGATGAATAGCAAAGGGGAAGAATTTCTGGATACGCTCATTCGATATGGGAATAAATATCAGCAGGACAAACAAGAAACGATGACCTCTCTTTTTGGCGATGACAGTTCGTTCCAGATAGCCAGGCCCGAGATACCACACGCCCCGCGTTGGTCGGATCTCGAAAAGTTGAACAGGGAACGTGACCTTATCGGCATCTACCTCTCGGCGCATCCCCTCGACGATTATGAGTTTATTCTGAAATATGTGTGCAGTGCCGACACCCTGAAACTACAGGATCTGGATGCATTGAACGGGCTCGACATCTCCTTTGGCGGGATCATCACCACTGTTCGTGAAGGACAGACCAAAAGAGGATCGCCCTATACCATATTCAAAATTGAAGACTACAGCGGTAGTTACGAAATTGCGCTCTTCAGCGAAGACAGTGTGAATTTCGGGCGGTATGCTCGCATCGGACTGTCGGTATACATTCAGGCCAAGGTACAACCCAAACGATACCGGCAGGAGGAACTGGAGGTGAAAATCACTTCCATTGGATTGCTGTCGGAGATGAGGGATAAACTTGTCTCGAAGATCACGTTGCAAATTCCACTGACTGAATTAGATGACACCACCGTGGCAGAATTATCAGCACTGGTGAAAAACAATTCAGGAAATTCATTGTTATATTTCGAGATTATCGGTGAGGAGTCACGTATGCACCTGCAGCTCTTTTCACGTCCTGCACGGATTCAGGTGAACAAGCATTTCATCGATTATCTGAAAGATAACCTGCTTATCGACTTCAAAATCAATTAATCATATAATTAAATCAGAAAAAAAATGGCGCTTCAAATTACAGATGCAACAATCAATGAGGTGTTGCAGACAGACAAGCTGGTCGTGATTGACTTTTGGGCAGAATGGTGTGGTCCATGCAAGATGGTGGGACCGATCATTGAACAGATCAGCGAAGAGTATAAGGATAAAGTGGTAGTGGGGAAACTGGATGTGGACAACAACGACGATACCACATCGAAATATGGTATCCGCAACATACCGACCATACTTTTCATCAAAAATGGAGAGGTAGTAGACAAGGTGGTGGGTGCAGGTGCCAAGAGCCTTTTTACCGACAAAATCGACAAGTTGATCTGATTGTCGGAACCTATATAAAAAAACAGCATCCCTCTTTCTTTTAAGAATGGGATGCTTTTTTTATGGAATGCTCTTACTTAATATTCGTCTTCGTTGAAAAAGAAATCCTCCTTGCTCGGATAATCAGGCCAGATATCTTCAATCGACTCAAATATTTCACCGTCTTCTTCTATCTCCTGCAGATTTTCTATTACTTCCAACGGTGCACCCGAACGCTGTGCGTAATCAATCAATTCATCTTTTGTAGCGGGCCAGGGAGCATCCTCCAGCTTCGATGCCAATTCTAGTGTCCAATACATTGAAAAATCCTTTCTTTAGTTGTTTGTTTCAAATTTTTCGCAAATGTATGAAAAGTTTTCATATATCACCCTGTTCCCAAAATATTTCTTCTGATGTTTTGTTACTCTCCAGACGGGCGAGTACGAAAAAGTAGTCTGAAAGCCTGTTGAGAAAGATAACGACCTTTTCGGATACAGGAAAGTCTTCCGCAACACGATAGACAATGCGTTCGGCCCTGCGTGTGACTGTGCGGCATATATGAGCCCGAGAGGCTGCCTCGTTGCCACCAGGTAACACAAATTGATTGAGACGGGGCAGGAGCGCGTCGATTTGGTCTATCTGTGCCTCAATGCGGGCGATGTCGTTATCACTGACTATACTGGCAGCTTTGGGTTGCTTGCTTTCAGTCTCAGTAGCTAGAAAGGAGCCCACTGTGAAGAGTTTGTGCTGTATGAAAAGAAGGAAGTCGCGGTGATCTTTCTCTTTGATTTCGCAGCTTAACCAGCCTGTAAAGCTATTTAACTCGTCTATGGTACCATACGCCTCGAGGCGGATATGTGTTTTCCGCACCCGTGTTCCTCCTACGAGTGAGGTAGTACCTTTATCTCCGGTCTTTGTGTATATAATACTTTTTTTCATTGTTGTTAATTTAAAATGGACGTGATTAGCAGTCAGTTTTAGAATGAATTCTACGCATACAACTTTTTATCAGATTATTTAATCTCCCATTATACCCAATAATGCATCTTATAGAAGGAGGGCCGCAAGAAAGCAATGCCAATTTTCCGCCTGTCGAAGGTGTTACTGAATCGTCTATCTTTAACGATGGCCGTCCAAAATTGTTTGCTCTCTGTACTACTTATTGGATAAATTACCCAGAACGTATTCTCATGACTCAGATGTAATAGGCTGTCGATAGAAAACTCTTGTAAGCCTTCGTGTTCTTTCAGGTTGACAAAGATGGCGTCGTAGGGTTCCGAACCGGCAGGTGGCATTGTCGCCACATATTCACATCTGCTTACAACATCTTCCGGCAGCATTTTGGTGATGCCGGTATGCTCCCTGTCTCCACCACTCACCACGCAAGTACAACGAATATCGGATGAGGGTGCCACAAGGTAGCAAGTATTCACTCCCTCGGCAGCGTTGATCTCAAGAATGCGTTTTGCTTTAAAATAATTAATTAAACGGAAAGAGAGCTGGTTGAAACGGGGCTGGGCATAACGAGCCAAGTCAAAAGTTTCAAAATAGCGCGGGAGATCCTGAAAAGCAGAATAGTCGTGTTGGCCAGAAATCACGTTGGTGATCAAATCGAAAGCAAAGGGTGAATGCACCCCATGTCCCCGTGATTGTTTCCATCGAAGCCACCACCTGAAGTGCCCCATTGTGAACTTATCTTTTCTCAATTAAAGCTACCGCATATGCCGTGATTCCCTCCTCGCGTCCCACGAATCCCATTTTCTCGGAGGTGGTTGCTTTGATGGAAATGTCATCACTATCCAAGCCCATCAGTTCAGCCAGCACCTGTTGCATGGCAGGTATGTAAGGATTCAGCTTTGGTTGCTCTGCACAGACCGTGGAATCAATGTTCCCCACCCTGTATCCCTTCTCGTACAATAAAGAAATGCATTTTCTCAAGAGGATTTTGCTGTCGGCATCCTTATAGTCGGGTGAAGTATCCGGAAAGTGATAGCCGATGTCACGTAGGTTGGCAGCACCCAAAAGTGCATCGCAAATGGCGTGGATCAATACATCGGCATCGGAATGACCCGACAATCCCCTAGAATGAGCAAGTTTCACTCCACCAATCCAGAGATCACGGCCTTCCGCAAAACGATGCATATCATATCCGAAACCAACCCGTATCTGCATGGTCACCGTATTATGTTTCTGATGCCCTCAATGTCGAATCCCAACGAGAGTCGCAAGGTCTGATCCAACGGGTTCGACTGGGCGGTGGAAATGAGGTAGGCAGCGTCCACCTGAAAAGATTTCATTCTGAACCCTGCTCCAAAAGTAAAGTAACGCCTGTTACCCTTGTATTCGTTTTCGTGATAATATCCCGTTCGCACGGAGAACTGATTCAGGTAAGTGTATTCCATACCCACCGACCACATGATCTCCTGCAGTTCTTCCTCTAATCCGCGCGGTGCGTCACCCAATGACTTGAAAAGGCCCGAAAAGGAGGAGATAGCCTGATAATCATCGATGCGTTGTTGTGCCTCTTCAGCTGTCTCTCCCTCTACAGCTAATTGCGGAGTGGGAACAAGCAACTTATTGATGTCCACACTAAGTGAAAGGGTATGATCTTTAGCCACAGGGTATCCCAGAGAGGCACCCAGCCTCACATTTGCAGGAAGAAAATAGGAGTTGGTGCCGCCGTCGTATGAGATTTTAGTCCCTATATTGGAGAGGTTGAAGCCTAGACCGAGTAGCACCTCTGAATGTCCCAGCGAGAGATAGGATTCGTTGTAACCGGCTATATCTGCAGCCACGGCATTACCGGGTGTTGTTTCATCACTACCTGTGGAGTAATCGGCACGGATATATCTGAGCGTTACGGCGCCGGCAAAGGTCTCCGACAACCTTCTTGAGTATGCAAGATCGAGTGCAAACTCATGGGGAGATACAGTTTGCCAGAAATCACCATTCATATCGGCAATATCGATGCTGCCCAGGGAGAAGTATCGCAACGAAGCACTCAGTGCATCGAGGTTGTCACCCCCCAGCTTCCAGAATCCGGAAGCATAAAGCAGGTGTATGTCGCTCACCAGTTTGCTCAGCCAGGGTGTATAGGAAAGTGCCACTCCTGCCTGTGAGGAGACAAAAGGGTACTTGGCTGCATTCCAGTGTTGTGAATAAAGATCGGGCATTGTTGCCGCACCCATATCTCCCATGCCTCCGCCTCTTGCATCGGGTGCAAATAGCAAAGAGGGCATGGCCACCGGTATGGGATTATACTCCTGTGCCGGTAACAGACTGCTCCACATCACCAAAAGGCAGCTGCACAAAAAAGCACGTGTCGTTTTGTTCATTTTGAATCGATTGACTATTGATTGCCCTGTGGCCGGGCAAGTTTATTTTATTCTGAAATCCAACAATTTTTTTTCGCCTATGTATCCCTGTAAATGGTCGTTAAGCATCACCGGTCCCACACCAGCAGGGGTACCGGTAAAGATCAAATCGCCCATTTTCAGTGTAAAGAATTGACTAATATACGAAATAATCTTATCCACCGAATAGATCATATCGGCAGTGTTACCCTGCTGCACAAGTTTTCCGTTGATATCGAGATGAAAATCAAGTTTTTCGACACAGCCCGCCTCCTCTTTTGAGATAAAAGATCCTATTGCCGCAGAATTATCGAAGGCCTTGGCGATCTCCCAGGGTAGTCCCCGCTCCTTTTGTTTCCGTTGCAGGTCACGGGCTGTAAAATCTATTCCCACGGTAACCTCTTCGTAGTAACGATCGGCGAAGCGTTCCGCAATGTTTTTCCCCAACCGGCTTATTTTTACCACCAGTTCTGTTTCGTAGTGCATTTCCTCCGAAAAATCAGGCAGAAAAAAAGGCTTACCTCCCTTGAGTAATGCCGTATCGGGTTTCATGAAGAGCACCGGATCCTCGCTTTCAAACGTGCGCTTCATCTCTTTGTTGTGTGATGCGTAATTGAGACCTATCGCAAAAATCTTCATGAGCGTAAACGGTTAAACATGACCGCAAGGTGTGCATAGAGTGATGTATTTTGCAGCACAACTCCTTCCGGTACGCGGATTCTGAAAGGAGTAAAATTCCATATCCCCTTGATGCCCCCGCGGATCATGAAGTCGGATACTTCCTGCGCATAGCCTGGCGGTACGGTCAGGATACCTATTTCAGCTTTTATCTTCTCGTTCCTTTGAAAAAATTCACTGGTATGGTAAACCGGAATATGATGTACTTGCTGATTCACGATGGATGGTTTAACATCGAATCCCGCGATAATCTTGAGGCCGTATTGTTCCAATCCCGAGTCGGACAGCAAAGCAGCCCCCAGGCTACCCACACCAAACACCACCGCTTTGTGGGTTTGTTTGAAGCCAAGAAAGGTCTCAAGTACTGAGATCAGATCATCGATATCATACCCCACTCTTGTTTTGCCGTTTACATCGACATAGGATAAATCTTTGGCTATCTGTGATGCAGAAACATCAATCTTCTTGGCTATTTGTGTAGACGACACAATGACTTCTCCCTGGCTTTTCAATAATTTTACATACGATAAGTACCAGGGGAGCCTTCTAAGCGCGGGCTCAGGTATTTTAGCAGGATCAGTCTGAACGGGCATACATTCGGTCAATTTACGATAACGTCCACAAAGATACGTTCTTTTAGGCGAAATTCGAGAATTTTCACCCGCTATTTAAAGAGTTATTTCTTTAATTGTCCCCCCATTCTTACATTTCTTCATCCATCAAATCGTCCTGCAAGTTCAACGGAACAACTTTTGTGGTCCTCGATTTTTTAATCAGCGGAGTAAGTTTATTAACAATGATTGTTTTATAATGGCTGCTGCTTTCATGTATCTTATAGGCCTTCTCACTCTCGTAGCTTTCATAAAGAAAAAGTGTGTTGGGAACATCTTTACTGAGCAGCACGTCGTAAACAATGCACCCTTCTTCATTTTCCAACGTAAGCATCTGTGCTTCCAGCAGCAGGTCGATGGCGGTGTCGAGATCCTGCTCATCGAAGGTCAATTCCACAATGATGGCATAAAGATCATTGGTCTCCTGTGCCTGCCCCGGCAACGTACCGGACACAAATAGAAGACTCCACAACAGGAAGGAAAGAATAATTTGTTTCTTCATATCATTAAAATTAAAGGGTTGTTCTAGTGATGGCACAATTTGTCAGTGCCTCATCCCAGAGACATGGCGCATGACGGCCCTCACCGAACCCATTTTCAGACTGGTATCAATGATGACGGGAAGGCGGTTTTCATCATTTGTTATTGATGCTCTGAGTGCTTCCTTGGGGTTGGTAAAAGCATCATCATGGATGGTCATGGATATGTTAATCACGTTGTATGTTTTACCGTCATTTGTTTTTACAGATGACGGTCCCAAATAATTCACATACATGTCCACAGGCTTTTTACCGGAGATAAAACGGATATAATGTCTATTGCCTACCTTCATATCGGTGTAATCGAGGTTTCGCACATATGAGATTACCGAAAGATAGTCGTAGGTACACTGATCGGTTGTGACCACCTCGTCGAAACGCTCCACATTATTTCGGGAACGGAGTGCTCGTATGCTTATCTTACCTTCTTTATAGGTAAAAGACTGTCTTTCTACCGAGTAATCTTTCCCCTCGAAAGCTTCTTTCGTGAACAACAAAGGCCTGATATCATGATCGATATAGGAAGTAAGGGTATCATTCACCGTGTAGAGGTTACCCGCCAGACCGGAGGTGTTGAGCATCATCACTGTCTTGTACGCGTTCTCACCCCTGTAATTGGCATCCATTATCTGCATCGATCCTCTGCCCGCGCGTGCTTTCAGTAAGCCAAAATCGAAATAAAGATCGTATTGTATATTTTCTCCGCTCTTGAAAGCCGTATTCGTGAGCTTACATTGCGCCTTTGCAGGTGCTAAAGGCAGGAAAAAAAACAATATGGCTGATAGAATAAGATACTTTTTACTCATTGTCATTTTTTTCGTGAAACATTCGCGGCAGCTACCTTCTTCCTCCAGTTTGCTGCATACCTGTCATGCCACCCGATCCACGTCCCCCGCCGGATCCAAAAGGTGAGCTCTGCTGGTTTTGTTGTTGATTATCCCGGTCTCTGTTGGGATCTCTCTTTTTTTTCTCTTCCGGTTTATTTTTCGTTATTTCGAGTGGCTTCTGCCTGATCGCCGGAACCGCATCAATTTGCCACTCCTCCAAATGATCGGAGTAAGCCCTTATGACCCACTTACCTGGGTAATAATACACCATTTCGGGTTGTCGTTTAGCCTCGTAATTGCCAGTTGTCCACACGCCATCTCCGTTGTCGTCGATCACCATGCGTGCGTAAATATCACCAGGCAGCAGATCTTGAAACCTCACCTGGTTTCCTTTGACGAAGCTTTTCCGAAAAGGTTTATCCGATTTGTCGAGCAGCTCCACGAAAGCCTTCTTACCCTCGGGCAATCCACTAATGTTCACTTCAAGGTTACCGTACTGATCGAGAGCCTTCACTGTAAAAGATTGTTCATACTTGTTGTTCCAGATTCCATAGTGACTGATCAGGGTGGCCGAGTCAACCGTGATTTTATACTTTCCTCCCGGTTCCCAACGGGGTCGGATGGTAAACTTACGGGGGTTCAGCGTATCGGATTCCATCTGGAAATGCACTTTTTCAAACAGCGTGTCCACAGCCATCTCGAGTCGCACGAGAGATGAATCGAACATAAATACTGGCTGTTCAAACTCAAACCGGATGGGATTGAATAATTCAAAAGAGGACTGCACATTGCTATTGATATTCAGAAAACGGATCTGTTTTTCTTCCACCTCCTCATTTTTCTTCTCCTTCTCCTTCTCCTTGTTTTCCGCTCGCCTGTCGCGTGCCGATTTACGAATATTAAAGCTGAGGGTATCGGTATCGATAAAATTTTTGTTGAGTGTGTCGGTGCGGGTATAATTGATTTCCATCCTTATGGTATCCTGCTGATAAATCAATGAGTCGGTGATCCAGAGCATCAATGTATCGTTGCCAGCACTTCGCTCCATCACATACCAGTCGTTACCGGAGACCTTTGGCTCCAGGAGACTGAAGTCAGGCATTGCAGTGGGAGCAGCAAAAAAAAGTGTCAATTTATGAGGTTCGGTACGTTCGTGCTTCTGCAAATATTGTCGCTGGAATTCCGACTGAAAGGAACGAAGTGCCAGATCATCGGGCAAAAAACGAGTATAATGAACCGTCCGGATACTATCAATGGTGATGCTGTCTACAAACACGGTATCCTGGCGGACAGCCGGCATGGTGGAGGGGATGACGATGGAATCGAGAAAGGCGATGGCTTCCTGCGGGTTATCGTACTTATAATCTCTATTCAAGTCATTCAGTGCAAATACCTTATACTTCCCGGGTGCCATACCGCGCACGGTAAAGTTACCCCTCGAGTCGGTTCGCGAAATGCGCTCGAAAGGTACGCGGGTAAAAATGGTGTCATCGAAATTTGAATGTATGCCCACATAGGTACCTGTCACCGGTTCAAGATTTTCTGCGGTCATCACTTTCCCGGAAATTGCGAGGGTGTCTAGTTGATCGCCGGTAGAAAAGGAAAACACAAAATTTTCCAGTGGATTCTCCTCGTTGTTATCGGCAATAGCATCGGTAAAGTCGATGGTGTAAGTTGTGTTGGGCAGCAATTCATCTTTTAACTCTACCACGGCCTTTTTCCCCATGGAGCGAATTACAGGCAATATCTGTTGTGGAGGTGTAATGATCACCTTTTCTGTAGGTGACTTGATCTTGATGTTTTCATCGAATTCAATTTCTATTCTGGACGGAGTCGCTTGGAGTGAGTTGAAGTCGGGTGTTGCAGTCCTCACTTTAGGAGGATCCACATCATAAGCTCCTCCCGTGGGTGATGCCATGTTGGCGCATGCGTGAAGTAACATGACACCCAACACCACCAGAAAGAGAAAAGAAAAAATTGATAGAATTTTTTGCCACATGTGATCGATTTTGAATGGACTTTGCCTCTTTTACTCTGCAAAAATACAACTATTTTCGATATGCAAAGGACAGAAGGCAAGTTTACTTGCATTCTGTCATTGCGAGAAAAGATCTAGCTTTGACAAACGATTTCGTGAAGTAACGAGCAGAAGGTGAATTTATTTGTTGCCATGGGCTGATGTAAGCAGCTTATGGCCTATTCTACAATAGAGGCATTTTCGGGTATCACAATATTCTTTCCTCAACTGGATGAGTGCCTGCGTATCAAATGCATGCCTCGGTATGACACCCGCCTGAGCAAATTCTCTGACGATGCTGTTTCTTTCAGGCTTCAACGCCTCCATCAGGCGGATAGCCCTGTCGCAGCACTTCTCTGAGTTTGTTTTTCTGCCATACGCAAACAGCATGGGTACCACCGTATTGATCAGCAGTATATCGAGTGACGCCTCTCCGGGTTGTTTGTCCATTTTCGGTGAAGTGCTACCGAAGCTATAGTGAGTCTCCCAATATTCGGATGGAGCAGTATGAAACAGCGAACGCAGCTCTCCGATCTCCTCTTCCTCCAGGATATGGGAGAAGAGGCGTCCAGAACGCTGCAAGAGGGATGCCAGTTGTGCAATGCGTAACTGTGGAAATGAACGGGGACGTATTCTCATACTTTTAAAAAAAAGATCCTCCCTGCACTTCAATCCATATTTTGCTTTCAGAAAAGTATATTCTTTTTTTAAGCTACAATAGTAGGTGTCACGCAGACCTTCCTCATTCAACATCCCCGCCTGTCCGAACATAAGCGCTTCAATCTGAAGAAGATTATCACTGTGCCGCAATATGTAATTAAACGGTAATGAGAGAGCAAGGCTCTGAAATTCTTCCGTATTCAGCCCAAAGCCAAAATTACGTGTCAGCAACAGATAAAACGTTTCATCCCACGAATGATTGAAGCGCTCCAGATGCGCATAGATTTCGTTTGTTTTACGCTCCAGCCTTTCAACAGAAAGTGCATTTAACCAGGAATAGAGCATGGAGATGGGTAGAATGTTCAGAAACTGTTTACAGGGTATGCGATTCAGGCTGAAGAGGAGATAATCGGCATTTGCACGGATATCGTCCGGCACAGTCAAGACACACTGGGGTATCTGCTGTCCTCTTTGATTCATCACCAAAGCGTTTACGTTTTCGGCCAGATGAAGGATGACCGAGTTATAAGCTTTATCATGCGGATGTCCATGTTTTACCCATTCGTCTGACGAGCAGTGAATCTCTACGTTCCCAGCCCATACTTTATCTCCTATTTTTATCTTCGCGTTAAAGAAATCGGGGCCGGCATCGCGGTTATGCATCCCAGGATCGATCACCTCCACATCCTGTCCATCAACTGTTTTAAGGGAGGCAGAAGGAAAGAGCCTGAACATCCACACGTAGTGAAGAAGTTGTTCATTGGTGTTCATCATCTGCAGGTTTAAAATCCAAAAATAAAATTAATTATTTGAAAGTCAAAACTTACTGTCTTAAAACTCCTCTTCTGCTCATTTGTCGTACCAAAAAAGTTCATTAACTTTGCAGTGTCGATTGTTTTCGGAGGTGAGACATCAGCGGTATTCCAAACGCTTAGCCGTTACAAACCGGAAATAAAACAATAGAACAGGTTATTACATCCATTTTGCAGACAAACCATCCATTTTGCAGACAAACAAAGAAATTGATTTTCAAACAAAAAAAATAAGCACCCTTGTCTGGGATTATGCGCTACCGGGCATTGTAGGGACGGTTGTTTCTGCTCTTTATAACGTGATCGGGCGTATTTTCATTGGGCAGGGTGTAGGTGCTCTGGCCATTTCCGGTCTGGCCATCACTTTCCCGGTCATGAATCTCACCGCTTCATTGGGCATGCTTGTGGGCTCTGGAGCAGCTGCCCGCATCTCCATCAGCCTGGGAAAAAGAGACAAGGAAACATCCGAAAAGATACTTGGTAACTCCCTGCTTCTCACGGTGATCCTGAATGCAATCTTTATCACCCTCTTCATTATCTTTCTCGATCCCATTTTACGAGCATTTGGGGCCAGCGACCTCACACTTCCCTATGCGCGTGATTATCTAAAAATAGTCTTACTGGGAAATGTGTTCGTGAGTCTTTGTTATAATTTCAACGCGATGATGCGTTCCTCAGGATATCCCAGGAAAGCGATGATCACCATGCTCATAGGTGCTGCATTCAGTGTGGTCCTCACGCCCATTTTCCTGTATGGTTTCGACCTGGGCATCGAAGGTGTAGCTTGGGCTACCGTCATCTCCATGTTCATCGGAATGCTTTTCGTAATGCACCACTTTGTGCAGGAGAGCAGCCTGATTCGGTTGCGTTGGCATAATATTCGTCTGGACAGGAAGATTATTGGCTCCATTGTCTCTATTGGGATGTCTCCCTTCAGCATGCAAGTAGCTGCTTCTGGTGTCGCCGTGTTGATGAACACTTCTCTCCTTCGCTTCGGAGGAGATCTGGCAGTAGGTGCTTACGGCATCATCAACACCGTGCTGATGCTCTTTCTGATGGTGATCATGGGGCTCAATCAGGGCACACAACCCATCATGGGTTATAACTACGGAGCAGGGAATCTGAAGCGAGTACGGGAAACACTTTATTACTCGTTCAAGGTTGCATCTCTCATCACCCTGGTCGGTTTTTTGGTCAGCATATTCTTTCCGGGGCTCTTTGCCACTGCCTTTACGTCGGACCAGGAACTTCTCTACATCACAAAAAAAGGTCTACGCATCGCCGTATCAGCCCTCCCGCTGGTAGGATTTCAGATTGTCTCCTCCAGCTTTTTCCAAAGCATCGGGTTCGCTGCCAAGTCCATCATTCAGAGTGTAAGCCGGCAGTTGATCTTTCTGGTGCCGGGCATCTTGCTTTTTCCCCGTCTGTGGGGACTCGACGGGTTATGGATCGCCATGCCCGTCTCCGACACCCTGGCGGCCCTGTTGTCCCTTTATCTGCTGATGATTCAACTCCGTCACCTCAAGCAAATGGAAGCCGGTGAACTCATCAGAAAAAAGGAAGGGTGATGGCCCCAATCTGACCTATTTTATGTATATTTGTATGGACCGATGTGCAAAGAAGAAAATATGCAGTATTTACCAACATAATAAAATGATCGTATGAAGAAAGTAGTTTTAATTCGCCATGGCGAGAGTGCCTGGAACAAAGAGAACCGCTTTACCGGCTGGACCGATGTAGACCTCACCGAGAAAGGTGTGGAAGAAGCCCACAAAGCAGGCAAATACCTGAAGAAAGAGGGCTTTCAATTTGAAAAGGCCTATACCTCCTTCCTGAAAAGAGCAGTAAAAACATTGAACGTGGTGCTTGATGAGATGGATCTCGACTGGATCCCGGTAGAGAAAACCTGGCGTTTGAACGAAAAGCATTATGGCATGCTGCAGGGTCTGAACAAGGCTGAAACTGCAGCTAAGTATGGCGATGAGCAGGTGCTTGTGTGGCGTCGCAGCTACGATGTGCCACCGTTGCCACTGGAGAAGGAAGATGACCGTTCTCCGTTTCAGGATCCACGCTACAAGGGAGTAGATGCTAATGACCTGCCACTCACCGAAGCGCTGAAAGATACGGTGGAACGCATTCTGCCCTACTGGAACGACACCATTGTGCCGGAGATGAAGACCAAATACAACGAAACCATTGTGGCAGCACACGGCAACAGCCTGCGGGGCATCATCAAACACCTCAAGAACATTTCCGATGAGGAGATCGTGAGCCTGAATCTCCCCACCGCCATACCATACGTGTTTGAGTTTGATGACGACATGAACCTGCAAAAAGATTACTTCCTGGGGGATCCCGAAGAGATCAAAAAGCTGATGGAGGCCGTCGCCAATCAGGGAAAATCGAAGTAGCGCGCTCAGGGTCAGAATTCAAATCTGATTCATACATCACACAAAAAAAAGTTGAACCGCCTAAGTAGATGGTTCAACTTTTTTTTGTGCCCCTTCTCGTCTGCAAATTCAAAAAAGCAGGGTCACGGCGTGTTCATTAATCTTCCTCTTTCTCAGCCTTCGTGCGAGGCAAGATCAGATTCAGGATGACACCTATCAAAGCCGAAAGACCGATTCCGGTCATGCTGATGTTCCCTATTTGCAGTACAGCCCCTCCAATACCGGTGGTGAGAATGAGTGACACGATAATCAGGTTGCGGGTATTACCCATATCTGTTTTGTTTTGTATCATGTTGTTTACACCGGTGGCGGCGATCATTCCGAACAACAACAGCATGATTCCTCCGAGCACCGCTCCGGGTATCGACTTGAGAAATGCACTGATCTTTCCTATCAGGGAGAAAAGTATCCCTGTGATGGCAGCGATGCGAAGCACCACGGGATCGGTTACTTTTGTCAGCACCATGGCACCGGTCACTTCCGAATAGGTTGTCACTGGAGGACCTCCAATGAAGCCTGCCACAACACATGCAATTCCATCGCCCAACATGGTGCGGTGAAGTCCGGGGTTTCTCACATAATCTTTTCCCGCCACCTGACTCACGGCGTACACATCACCCACATGCTCAATCACCGGGGCAATGGCAACCGGAATCATAAACAAGATTGCTCCCCACGAGAACTCAGGTTTGACAAATTGCGGTAGACTGAACCAGGAGGCTTCGGCAATAACGCTAAAATCGACTTTCCCCATGAAAACAGCAGCAAGATAACCCACGATGATCCCGGCAAATATGGGAATCAGCTTCAAGAGACCTTTGGCGAACATACTCACCAGGATTGCGGTAACGAGTGAAATGATCGCCAGGAGCCAGTCTTCCTTGGCCATGTTAACGCCTGTACCAGCCAGCGAGAGACCGATGAGCATGATCACCGGACCAATCACCACAGGTGGAAAAAGCCGTCTGATGAGTCTCACTCCCTGCCATTTCACCAGGGCGCTCATTAAAAAATAAACCAGCCCTACGGCAACCAGCCCTGACAATGTTCCTGCCATGCCATACAATTCGGTTGCCTTCACAATGGGGGCAATAAATGCGAAACTACTCCCCAAAAAAATAGGGACCATGCCTTTCGTCACCAGATGAAAGATCAAGGTACCTACCCCTGCGGTAAAAAGTGCAGTGGAAGGATCGAGACCGACTAACAAAGGGACCAATACGGTTGCACCGAAAGCAACAAAGAGAAATTGTACCCCCACAATGGTTTTTTGTACCGGGGCAAGTTGTTTGTTTTCCATCAAATTGTTTAACTGAGTTTTGGCCGCAAAGTTAAATTATTTTTTTGAGATGAAAACAAAAACGCCAAGAGTAAATACAAAAAGAACGGGCATCGCATTGCCGATGTCCGTTCTTTATTCTTTTTCTAACTCAAAGGAGGCTGCGTAAATCATCCGGCGTCATGTTCATCGCTCTGATTACGCCCTCTTCATCAATCAAGTAACTTCTGAACCCCCGATTGAGTTTAAAATCTCTATAGAGCGCCGAGGCGCTTCCTTTTATTTCACAGAACTGCGAAATTGTGTCGAGGTTATCCATTGCCAATGTTCTCTCTGCTACGTGGATGTTTTCATCGAGTGAGATGGAAACAAACGTTGCATCGCTGTTATTCATTTTCAAATAGTTGTGCAAACTCACATTGGAAACTCTGGATTGGGCATCATAAGAAGCCCAGAAGTTAACCACGACTTTTCTGCCTTTGTAATCGCTCAGGTGCACACGATCTCCGTTCAAACCAGTCAAAACAATATCAGGTATCATTTCTCCCGGATAATAACCTATAGAAGGAGCTGTTTGCTTCACGGAACCCGATGTCAACACAAGTGTCAATATCGCTACAAGACAAAAGTTCACGTACTTCATAAAAAAATATTATGTTACTACTCAGATTTGGCGGTTGCTTCACGCAGATGCCAAACCCCTTAACTTTAGGGACTTTTCGCTAAAAGTCTCTCTATACAGTGTGCAAAAGTACGTCTACTTTTTTGAATCGGTCCTATTTCTGAACAAAAACTTTCCTTCCAAATGTTAAAATTAACATTTGGAAGGAAAGCATATAGCTATATATCAGTGTACTACGGAAAAGAAAGACTCTATTGCTTCGATCGAAGTGTCTTTCAAAATTACTTTTTTCTCTTTGTCCAACAGGTAAAGAGTGGGAATCGCTTTGATATCATAGAGTTTCTTTCGCGTAATTTCCATCTCTTTATCATATGCATTAATCCATCTCGCCGGCATCTGTGGGAGATAGGAGAACCAGGCTGTTATATCCTCATCGGGATAGAGATTCAATATGGCAAGCATTGTCCGGGACGTAGTATTCATTGCCAACGCATCGTTCAGCGGTTTCGAACTGTTTAGTTGTGCCATCACGGCTTCACAGGTAGGGCATCCAGGGTTGGAGAACATGAGCAACGTATATTCACTCTGCAATTCATACAAGGAAAAGGTTAAGCCCGACTCAAGCGTATAATGAAAATCGTTGCTCTTTTGTCCGATACGATTCTTCAATGCCATGTCGAGTTGAAACGCATACCGCGAAACAACTTCTTCTTGCAACAGAGGCGACTGTACAAACTGTTGCAGAAGGGGCAGGTAATATTCTTCGTTGCGAAAGGGAGAGTTGGGGTCATAAAAGTATTTCTCGAACAATGTGGCAAAATGTCTGTAAAACATGGTATCACTTGCTGCTTTTCCCAAGGTATACATCAGTGACCGATCGCCCTCTTCCCGGGATACAGAAGGTAAAATATTGATGTAATCCACAAAAGCCTGTTCGGTTATTTCGGGGCGTTGAATCAGTTCTCTGTCACTGAAATCAAAACGATCCCAAAAATGCGAAAGCAGATAGGCGGCCCGTTCACCGGGATCGGTAAGGACTTCCGGAATCAATGGCAACACGAAGGTGTCGGGCACGATTGTCTGCGGAGCTAAGGCAACATCGGAGCGTGTGTCTGCCTGAGTCTTCTTACTTGAGGAGCAAGAAATCAAGGCCAGTATGGCGATGGCGATGATGGCAAGAATGAGCGTAAAATCCTTCATAGTGGTCTCTTTGTCTCAATTTGATGTAAAGGTAGTAAAAAACCGATATTTTTCGTACTTTTGTAATTTACGATTTGTTCGTTTCAGTCATGGATACTTACATTGTCTCTGCAAGAAAATACAGGCCCTCCACCTTCCGATCAGTCATCGGTCAGGAAGCGCTCACGACCACACTGAAAAATGCCATTGCAGGCAGTAAGCTGGCACATGCCTATTTGTTCAGTGGTCCGCGTGGTGTGGGGAAAACTACCTGCGCACGCATCTTTGCCAAAACTATCAACTGTTTGAATCCGACTGCCGACAACGAAGCATGCAACGCATGTGAGTCGTGTGTCGCCTTCAATGAACAACGGTCATATAACATTCACGAGTTGGATGCCGCCTCCAACAACAGTGTAGATGACATCCGCAGCCTGATAGACCAGGTGCGTGTACCGCCACAGATTGGCAAATACAAGGTGTACATCATCGATGAGGTGCACATGCTCTCACAAGCTGCATTCAATTCATTCCTGAAAACGCTGGAAGAGCCTCCGGCTCACGCAATCTTCATTCTGGCTACCACGGAGAAACACAAAATCATCCCGACTATTCTGTCACGCTGCCAGGTGTACGATTTCAACCGCATCCACATTGGCGACATCGTGTCACATCTGGAGTATGTGGCACAAGAGGAGGGGGTAAAGACCGAGGTAGAGGCGCTCAACATCATCGCGCAAAAAGCCGACGGAGGTATGCGTGATGCACTTTCCATCTTCGACCAAACGGTAAGCTACACAGGGGGAGAGATTACCTATCAGGCAGTAATCGAGAACCTGAACGTGTTGGATTATGAATACTACTTCAGGCTTTCCGAAGCCATCCTCAAGGGAGATGTAGTGAATAGCCTGCTTATTTTAAACGATATTCTCAACAGAGGATTTGAAGGACAGTATATCGTCAGCGGCATCTCTTCACACTTTCGCGACCTGCTGGTTTGTAAAGATCCGGCCACGGCAGAGCTTTTTCAGGTAGGTGCTTCTATCCGGGAAAAATATATTGCCATGGCGCAGCAATGCAGCAATAGTTTCCTATATCGCGCCATAGAACTGTCAAACGAGTGTGATCTCAACTACCGACTGAGCAAAAACAAACGCTTGTTGCTGGAGCTGACACTGATCAAGCTGTGTCAACTCACGGCCGTTCCCGACATGGGAAATGAAGAAAAAAAAAAAACTATCGAGCCGATAGTACCCCAAAAGAACGGCCCACAAACTGAACCAGTAGCACCTCCATCCCGTAAACCCGCTGAGGAAACAGCAAAACACCAGCGTGAGAACAACACGGAGCAGCCAGAAGAGGAAGAACCTCCTCACACGGAGTCTCAACCCGCGAAAGAGCTGGAAAAGCGAGCCACTCTTAAACGGAGAAATGTGTCCATGGCTGGTATGGGGGTTTCGCTTGCCTCTATAAGCATGCAAAAAGAAGAAACTGTCCTCGCCAAAGAAGAAGTTCAGCAAAATGGGACCAACCTTTTCACCGAGAATGAGCTGATTACCGCCTGGAAATCTTATGCTGCCACACTAAAGGAGGAGGTACTGCTCAAAAACACCATGTCGCTCTACCTGCCACGAATGCTGAGTGATGTGTTATTTGAAGTGGAAGTGAACACAGAACTCAACAAGCAGTATCTCACCGACAACAGCCTCGCAATTCTATCCTTTCTCAGAGATACGTTGCAGAATGGGGAGATTACCATGACCATCCGAATCGCAGAAGACAACGCCATCAAAAAACCACTCACCTCGCATGAGATATTCGAGGAAATGGTGCAACAGAACCCGGCATTGCAAAAGTTGTCAGATGAATTCGGGCTGGAACTGAGTTGATCAAACAAACTCCTACTTCACGGCTCTCTATCTCGCCCAACTTTCTCTGTCGAGGTTTCGGTAGTTGATGGCCTCAGCCAGATGAGCCGGTTTAATCTGTTCGCTGCCCTCCAGGTCGGCCACGGTGCGCGATACCTTGAGAATTCGATCATATGCCCTTGCCGAAAGACAGAGTCGCTCCATGGCACTCTTCAGCAAACTCAGTCCGGCATTATCGGGGGAGACATATTTATGCAACATCTTGCTGGTCATCTGGGCATTGCAATAGATACCCTTTATGTCCCGGAAACGATGCATCTGTATCTCTCTTGCCTTCATCACACGACGACGAATAGCGTCGCTATGTTCAACCTGAGACTGGTCGGCAATTTTATCAAAAGGCACAGGCGTGATTTCAATTTGCATGTCGATCCGATCCAGCAAAGGCCCTGAGATTTTGTTAAGGTAACGCTGCACCGCCCCGGGGGGACAGACACATGTTTTATCGGGGTGATTGTGAAAGCCACAGGGACAAGGGTTCATGGCAGCTACGAGCATGAAGCTGGCCGGGTAATCTACACTGAAGCGTGACCGGGAGATGGTGATTCTCCGGTCTTCCAGTGGCTGACGCATAACCTCCAACACATTCCGGTTGAACTCGGGCAGTTCATCGAGAAAGAGCACTCCGTTATGTGCCAGGCTAATCTCTCCCGGCTGCGGGTAAGAGCCGCCCCCTACCATGGCCACATCTGAGATGGTGTGGTGCGGTGAGCGGAACGGTCTTTGGGTCATCAGCGATCTGTTCAGAGCGATCTGACCGGCCACGCTGTGAATGCGGGTAGTCTCCAGCGCCTCATCGAGTGAAAAGGGAGGAAGTATAGACGGCATGCGTTTGGCCAACATCGACTTGCCGGATCCGGGTGGTCCCACCATGATGAGGTTATGCCCGCCGGCAGCAGCAACCTCCAGTGCCCGCTTCACATTTTCCTGTCCCTTTACATCGGAGAAGTCGAAATCGAATACGTTGCGTCCTTGCTGAAACTCATGCTCCACATCCACCTCAATGCGTTGAAGCAACTGTTGTCCATTGCACATGCCGACAACCTCGCTGATATTGTTCACCCCAAATACAGCCAGTCCCTCCACTACAGCAGCCTCCTTCGCATTGGCCAGGGGTACGATCAGGCCTTTGAAACCATTCTCTTTTGCCATGATAGCAATCGGCAAAGCTCCTCTGAGGGGGAGGATGCTGCCATCGAGCGACAACTCACCCATCATCACGTAATCGTTCAGCAAGTCGGGGCTCACCGCGCCCGACGCAGCCAGGATACCAATAGCCAATGGCAGGTCGTATGCCGATCCCTCCTTGCGGATGTCGGCAGGAGACATGTTGAT
>Ga0265294_10002264_pt1 | contig 25399 bp, 19 predicted proteins | sample MunlanPumphouse3_FD_192504 | JGI IMG/M metagenome (GOLD analysis project Ga0265294, IMG submission 192504) | Groundwater microbial communities from a municipal landfill in Southern Ontario, Canada - Pumphouse #3 | ecosystem: Environmental > Aquatic > Deep subsurface > Groundwater | place... | reverse complement strand
TCAGGTAAATGAGAAATACTTATCACTTGCATATTTCGAGACATGTCTTTCATCATAGACGACATTTTATGAGCTATATCTCCAGAAAGTCCTGTATCTATCTCATCAAATACAATAGTAGGTAAATTACTACTTTTTGATAATATATACTTTAGAGACATCATTACCCTCGAAATTTCACCTCCAGAAGCTACTTTAAAAATTTCGCCAGGAGTTTGATTCTTATTAGCTGCAAATAAGAATTCAATTTTATCTTTGCCAGAAAGAGTAAAATAATTTAACTCTCTAATATCAACAATAAAATCTGCATGAACTATTCCTAAATCTTTAAGTAATTCCGTCATTTCTTTTCTCAATATCTTAGCTCCCGTAATTCTAGATTTACTTACTTCCAGAGCTAGTTTATTCATATTTTCTTCTAAGTATTTTATTTCATTTTCTAGTTTAATAAGCTCTTCGCCTTTATTAGATATATTCTTTAGTTTTCTACCAATATCGTCCTTTACATTTATCAATTCCTTAATAGAATCACAGTTATGCTTTTTAAGTAGTTCATATAATACACTTAATCTATCATTTATTATTTCTATTCTACTTGCATTATATTCTAAATTGGAAGCCTTACCCGCAGTGTCATCTGCTATATCTTGTAATTCTATCATTACAGATTTAATCCTATTTACATAATCTGAAGATCCTTTAATCATTTCTTCTAAAGACTCAGCTTTATCACTACAAATTTTTAAAGATTGAAGTATTGAATCATCCATTTCACAAATCCTCCATGAAATTGTTGAAAGATTCTCTTTAATAGCCTCAGCATTATTTAAAATTGTAAGCTCTTCTTCTAAATTTTCTTTCTCATCAAGTTTAAGTCTTGCTTTATCTAACTGATTATACCTAAAATTTAGATAATCCCTATCATTTTCCTCCTTAATAAGTTCTGCTTTTGATTTTTTAAGATTATCAATAAGAAGCTCCCTTTTTTTATAAAAATTAGAGTATTCCTTTAATAATTCACTATTTCCACAAAACAAATCTAAAATTTCTGTTTGAAATTCTGGTCGTCCTATCAATAAAGATTTATGCTGAGAATGAATATCTATCATAAATCCTCCAAATTCTTTTAATATTTTATTACTGACAGGAGTATCATTAATAAAACCTCTAGATCTACCATCTTGACGTAATTCACGTCTAACAATCACATGAGTCGAAAAATCTAAATTATTATTATTAAACCATATTTCTAGATTATAATTTGTTATATCATACACAACCTCAACAATACATTTACGTTTCTTATTAGGTATAACACTGACATCAGAGCGTTCCCCTAAAGTAAGTCCCAATGCTCCTATCATTATAGATTTTCCAGCTCCAGTTTCACCTGTTATTACAGTAAATCCTTTTTTAAAATTCACAACGCTTTTATCTATTAGCGCATAATTATCAATAGAAATACTTTCGACCATGAGTTTTTAATTTAGTAGTCAAAAATAGCACTAAATTTTTAACTTATAAAATTTTTACATTAAAATCGCTAATTTTAAATATAAACCTTGCAGGGCTAAATAAAAATATATACTTTTGTGAAAATTTAAAAAACACATTAATAGTTCTTTATAATGACGAGTAGAAGATTAATCCGCATTAAAGTATTACAATTGTTGTATGCTTATTCTAAGAGAGAGAATATTTCAATAGCTGAAACAGAAAATGATTTACTACACAGTATTCAAAAAAGTACCGAATTATATCATTTTATATTATTGTTATTCAGTGATATTCGTCACATAGCTTACCTTAAGATAGACGGTAAACGTCATAAAATCACAGCAAATGAGGATGAAAAAAATCCCAACACAAAATTTATAGATAATACTATCTTCAAATTATTTGAAAAAAATAGAAAATTGCAAGCAGAACTAAAGGCTGAAGGCATCACATGGGTTAAGAATCCCGAAATCATAGAACATTTTTACAATAGGATTATGGAATCTCCTATGTATGAAAAATATATGAATCACTCAGAAAAATCATTTGAAGAAGACAAAGAATTAATTATAGATATTTTTAAGAATATTATAACACAAGATGATATTTTTTTTGAAACAATGGAAGATAATAACATCTATTGGAACGATGATTTCGAATTGGTATTTAATGTCATTTATAAAACATTAAAAAATCTTAAGGCAGATTTTAATGAAGAAACCAATTTTATGTATGACGTATTTAGTTCTTTAGATGACGTACAATTTGCAAAAAAGCTCCTTCGTAGTACACTCCTTAATAATGATGACACCTTAAAACTTATAGATAAGTTTACAAAAAACTGGGAGATTGAAAGAATATCAGATATGGATAAAATCATATTATCAGAAGCGATAAATGAAATTATAACTTTTCCTTCTATTCCAGTAAAAGTTTCTTTTGACGAATATATAGAAATTGCTAAAAACTATTCTTCGATCAAAAGCAGTGCCTTTATAAATGGCATTTTAGATAAGATTGTAATTAACCTAAAAGAAGAAGGTCGAATTAATAAAGCAGGAAGAGGTTTAGTTTAATTTAAACTAATTTTTCCTTTATCTTTTACAGACGAATATTATTATAAATCCGTATTGTTAGTATTAATATAGATTAGTATTATTATAGATTTGTATTGCTATATAAAAATATTATTATAGAACCCTATTATTAGTATTTTGAAGGCTGATATTTTGAAGGCTGATATTTTGAAGGCTGATATTTTGAAGGCTGATATTTTAAAGATAATATTTTTGTCCTTCTAAAGATAGTTTAAAGGTTTTGATACAAAGATAAATTAAAAAAGGAGAGCTGAAATTTTAAAATTTCAGCTCTCCTTTTTTATTTGTATAAATTACTTAAACATGTATTTTATATATAAAAATCTGTTTTAAGAAAAATATTTTAGTATTTAAAAATTCTTATTCATTAAGCATCAATATTTGCATATACGGCATTGTCTTCAATGAATTTTCTTCTTGGAGGAACATCTCCTCCCATTAACATAGAAAAAATTCTATCTGCTTCGTAGGCATTATCAATATTAACTTGACGTAGAATTCTAGATTCTGGAGACATTGTTGTTTCCCATAACTGATCTGCTGTCATCTCACCAAGACCTTTGTATCTCTGAATATGTAGAGAATTTTCTTTTCCCTTTCCCATATCCTCAATCAATTTTAATCTCTCTTCTTCCGTCCAACAATATTTTTGAATCTTATCTTTTTTTACAGAATATAATGGAGGAGTTGCAATATACAAATAACCATGTTCTATAACTTCACGCATATGTCTAAAAAACAAAGTCATAATCAAAGTAGCAATATGCGCACCATCTACATCGGCATCTGCCATTATTATTATTTTGTGATATCGTATTTTTTCGACATTTAATTCATGTGAGTCTTCTTTAGTACCCTTAGTAACTCCTAAGGCTTGAAAAATAGTTCTAATTGACTCACTCTCATAAATACGATGTTCCATTGCCTTTTCAACATTTAAAATTTTACCCCTTAATGGTAAAATTGCTTGGAATTTTCTATCACGACCTTGTTTTGCAGTTCCACCAGCCGAATCTCCCTCGACTAAATAAATCTCACAATTCTCAGGATTTCTATCTGAACAATCGGCCAATTTACCAGGAAGTCCTGCTCCAGAAAGACTAGTCTTTCTATCAATAACTACTTTCCTTGCCTTTTGAGCGGCTTGACGAGCCATAGCAGCAAGAATAACCTTATCCACTATTGTTTTAGCATCTCTAGGATTTTCTTCCAGAAAATTCTCTAACATATTACTTACCGCTTGATATACAGAACTACCTACCTCAGTATTTCCTAATTTAGTTTTTGTCTGTCCTTCGAACTGAGGTTCCTGAACCTTAACCGATATAACGGCAGTAAGCCCCTCTCTAAAATCCTCACTATTAATATCTATTTTAAGTTTTTGAAGAGAATTATGCTTATCTGCATAAGACTTTAATGTCTGAGTTAAAGCTCTCTTAAATCCAGACAAATGAGTACCCCCCTCAATCGTATTAATATTATTCGCATAAGACAATACTGTTTCAGAAAAACCCTTATTGTAATGAAGAGCTACTTCTATTGGAATACCATTCTTTTCTGTTGATAAATCAATAGCTTTGTCAATCAAACTTTCTCTATTTGCATCAATAAATTCTACAAATTCAGATAATCCTTTTTCAGAATAAAAAAGTTCAGAACGGGGATCTCCAGTTTCTTCATCAACATTTCTTTTATCAGTAAGAAGTATTTTTAGCCCCTTGTTAAGATAAGCAAGCTCCCTCAAACGATTTGCAAGAATATCGTATTTATATATAATCTCAGAAAATATTTCAGGATCTGGATGGAATGTTATAATTGTACCAGTACTCAAAGTATCTCCTACAATTTCAACTTTAGTCAAAGGAAGACCTCTGCAATATTCTTGTTTCCATATTTTTCCATCTCTATGAATTTCAGCTCTTAGACTATCAGATAATGCATTTACACACGAAACGCCAACACCATGAAGACCACCAGAAACTTTATAAGAACTCTTATTAAATTTACCTCCAGCATGCAATACAGTAAGAACGACCTCTAAAGCTGATTTATTCTCTTTCTGATGTTTTGCTGTTGGAATACCTCGACCATTATCACTAACCGTAATAGAATTATCCTCATTTATAAAAACTTTAATTGTATCACAATATCCTCCTAAAGCCTCGTCAATAGAATTATCTATAACCTCATACACTAAATGGTGTAAACCACGTTGATTAACATCTCCAATATACATAGAAGGACGTACTCTTACGGCCTCTAATCCCTCTAGTACTTGAATACTATTCGCTGAATAATCATTATTATTCAGTTTATCTACTTCTTCACTCATATTTTTATTACTTAATTTTCTACCTTACAGTTATTTTAAGAATATCTACTTAATAAAATAAGTAGATATAGGCTTTATACTAATCACTTCACAGTTTTTAAGATGCCCAAGACAAAGCTAACTTTCATTAAGCCTTTAACTATGCAAATATACAAATATAATTAGCTTAAAACAAAAATAGCATAACCTTTTTTAAATGTAAAAACTACATATATAAATTAAAATTTCAAGGAAAAATAACTTATTATTTAATCTAATTATACAATTTAATTTGATATCTGAAAATTATTTTATGCAATTAGTTATAAACCTATTGAATATTTCTTTAGAATTTTTGGAAAAACCATAGATTAAATTTGTAAACTCAACAATATAGATACAAATACGTTTCTAAACGTTACAAATAGTTTATTAAAAGAAAAATACTTATACTAAGTAAGTGTATAAGTAAAAGATTATACCTATAAAAATTTATCTAAAAATACTTTTTTATGGGTATAGTTTATAACTATATATATACATATATTTGTAGTCTAGAAATAATATTTAAACCAACTAAAATATGGGTATATACAAAGTAACACAATACAAGGAAACGGATTCTATGTATGATTTGATTTCAGACAATTACTTTATGTTATTAATCATAAATAGGTTTAAAATTTCCTTGGGTTTTGGTCAAAAAACAATAAGTGAAGTTTGTGAACTTAATGATGTAAATACAGACACATTCCTTTCTGTAACTAATCTTCTATTAAACAAAGATTACAAAGTCAATATTAATAAAAATAACATCTCTCTACCAGATTTGCTTTCTTATTTAATTACGTCTCATAGTATCTTTTTGAATAATAAGCTTCCTGATATAAGGGAAAGATTACTTATTGCTTTGGGTGATAAAAATAAAAAGAATGCCATTTCTATAATGAACTTTTATGATAATTATGTGGCTGAAGTTACAAAACATATGAAATTTGAAGAAGAGACTGTTTTTCCATATATAAACTCTATCATTAATGGTGAAGTTTATAAAGAAAATTACTCTATAAAACAATTTAGTGATCATCACGAAAATATAAACATAAAATTGAATGATCTTAGAAATATTATAATAAGATACTACCCCGTTAAGAGTAGCATAGAACTTAACAATGTACTTTATGACATGTTTAACTGCTCTGAAGATCTATCCTCTCACAACAATATTGAAGATTCTATACTTATCCCATTAATCAAAAAAATAGAAAAGCAAAGATGAGTCAAAGAACACATTTAATCATTGCAGAACGTTCTGATATAATCAGAAATGGATTGCTTAGTATATTGCAAAAGTTTACTACTAAAGATTTAGATTTTGCTGAAATTTCTAATGATAATAACATACTCGAACAGATAGATAGATATAAACCTGACATATTAATTATAAATACTTCATACTTAGATAAAAGTTCTTTAAGTAAGATAAGGGCGAATAGTCATCTTATAGGAATAAAAATCATAGCCTTACAATGTAATCTTATTGACAAAAAAGACACTGAACAATATGACGATATTATATATACATATGATTCTGCATCAAGTATAAAAGAAAAAATAAAAAATATAATAAAATTAGAAAATTTAAAATCAAATAAAGAATCTAAAAATAAAAAACAAGAACTAAGCAAAAGAGAAAAGGAAATAGTAATATGCGTAGCTAAGGGTATGACAAACAAAGAAATTGCAGATAAATTATTTCTATCTCTTCATACAATTACCACACACAGAAGAAATATATCTGCAAAATTGCAAATACATAGTTCTGCAGGTCTAACTATTTATGCTATAGTAAACAACTTGATAAACATAGAAAATGCTTAAATAGGAAATTTATAGATATAATTGAGTTTCAGTCCTATATATATTTAAATTGCACAATTATTTTTAAATTGCACAATTATTACCATCTAGGGCATCCTTTGTACTAGGTACATTAATGTTGTGTTTCTTAAGCCACATATAAGCATAAGAACAGGTCGCTCTAGGTGCTAAATTTTGAGTTTTAGCCCAAGCATAAGTAGCCTCTACCAACTTCGAGGCAATACCGCGACCTCCTATCTCATCTGGAACTATGGTATGACGTATATCCAATGTACCATTTTCTATTAAATATTGAGTATGAGCAGTAATTCCGTTAACTACAACTTCAAATCTATGATTTTTTTTATTGTGTATTATTTCCATAACTTTTTACATTTTAACTCTTTCTATAACTAATTCTAACTCTATATATACAATATTTACACTATAAAGACAAAATTCTAGCTCTGTATATACATAAATCTAACTCTGAATAGAGCTAGCTCTGTATATATATTATAGCCCTCTATGTATATATTCAGTTGTAAAGATATAAAATTTCTCAATAAAATAAAATATTTCAAAGAAAAACTGTTCACAGGAAAATATTTACTATAGAAAGCTATCTATTAGTTTAACTTATCAGATAAAAACTAACAAGAGTTAAACTCATCAAACATGAGATAAAAAGCCATTATTAACAAAAATCATCCTTAACCATATAGTAAGCATCACTTCCATCATGATAATAATTAGTTTTAATTCTTTTTGTCTTGAAGTTAAATTTTTTATAAAGACTTAAAGCTACATTATTATAAATATTTACCTCTAAACTTATCTTATTAGCATTACACTTTACGGCAAATTTGATACTCTCTTGCATAAGCATACTACCTAGTTTACGTTTTCTATAATCTGGATGAATTGCCAAAGAATATAATCTAACATTACGAGTAGTAATATTAAACAATAAACATATATAAGCTATAATTTTACTATCTGACTTAATCACATAAAATGCTCCATTAGATTTCGTTATCAGATAATCAAATTGGGATTTTGAGAAAGCATCCTCTAAGAAACAAAAATTCTCTACAACTAATATATCTGGAATATCAGACCTCTTAGCATTTGTAATAATTATATCTTCCATAGACAAATGATTAGTGATGAAGAGCAGCTATACTCTGCTCAAAATAATGCAAAATCCTATAATATATATCATCTCCGAGTAAGGCATCCTCAAAACCGTGATCAATATTAGGATTATCATTTATTTCTATAACAATAGCCTTCTTATTAAACACTTTTATATCGACCCCATAAAGTCCCTTACCAACAAAAGAAGTAGCCTTTAATGCCGTATCTAATACCTTCTTTGGGACTTTATAGATAGGGATAGCCTCATCGACACCACATCTGCTAACGCCCGAATCATAATGGTTATAAATCTGCCAATGTCCCTTCGCCATAAAATATTTACATGCAAAAAGAGGTTCTCCATTTAACACACCTATCCTCCAATCAAACTCTGTGGGAGTAAATTCTTGAGCCAAAATAATAGATGAGTCTCTGAATAATATATCTAAAGCCTCATTAAATTCTTTCTCATTAGAAACTTTCTTCATTCCAATAGAAAAAGATCCATCAGGAATTTTAAGTATAATAGGCAAAGCTAATTCTTCAACAAGATCTTCAAATTTATTTACACTGGATCTAAAAATCAAAGAAGACTTAGGGGTAGCTATATTTTGTTTCTGAAATAATTCCTTAAGATAGACTTTATTTGTACATCTTATTATTGAAGTTGGATCATCTATAACTGCCAATCCATTTTCAGCTGCTAATTGAGCAAAATGAAATGTATAGTGATTAAGAGAAGTTGTAGTACGTATAAATAAAGCATCGTATTCCATTAATCTAGCAATATCATCTTCAGTTATTAATTCAGCATGTATATCCATTTTCTTCGCAACAGAAATCAATTTATTTAGTGCTACAGGATTACTAGGAGGAAACTTTTCCTTAGGATCATATAATATGGCTAGACTATACTTATATTTTTTGCCAAGCTTAGGTTCTCTCCAAACTCTTTTATTGAATTCATCCAAAGTTGCGGCAAAAAAATCCTGATCCTTATCATCTAATTTATTTAGAGGTAGATAATCAATACTCTCAATCTGCTCCTTCTCTTTGGTATTAAAACCTATTCTAAGAATAGGCGAAGGATAATTATCAAAAATAAATCTTGCAATTCTTTCAAGTTCTTTTTCTTTAGATTTACCAAAAAAGATATTCATATACCAAATATCATCCTTTATATTATTTTTTTGTATCCATTGATAGCACAATTTCTGCAAATTTCTATCCATACGTACACCTCTTTCTGTCTCTATCTTATTAATGACATCCACACTTGGTATTATTTTTTGTTTCCTGGCTTGAGCCAGAAGTGAACAATAATAACCTTCCGAATTATAGCTATAATCACTACTCAAATTAATTACTAAATCGTGTTCTTTATCTACAAAATCGTTTTTTAAATAATCGCACACTTCAAGAACACTATTGGATTCACAATAAGGCTTCCAATCATCTTGTTTGTCTAAAAGTATTAATACATTATTCATATGTTTAAATTTTTTGCTTTATCAAAAAATATATCAAATCAATAGAAAACATATATAATATATATAATTTTCCATAAATTTATCTTTAAATAAAATACTTTAAAGTCCATAAAAACTTAGAAATATAATATAAAACACAAATATAATAGAGTTTATATAACTACTATATCAATAGCAAATATATATAAATATTATACTTCCCATTAACAAACTGGAATAAAAATGAATCTTTTTTTAAGAAATTGTAAACGCCTAATAAACAAAGATTTAGTATAGTAAATTTATTTAAATAAATAACATAATCATAATTTGAGCTATAATAACTCTCAAAAACATAGACAAAGGATAAACAGTAGCGTAAGAAACGGAAGGAACATCGCCGTCAATAGTAGAATTAACATAACTCAAAGCCATGGGATTAGCCATACTTCCACAAAGGATTCCAGTAATAGTGCCAAAATCTATCTTCATTACTTTAATTGTAAAAATAGCAACAATCAAAATAGGAATCACAGTTATAGCAAAACCTAGTACAATCCATAACATACCTTGAGAACAAAACACCGTCTCAAAGAATTGCTTTCCAGCATCAATACCAAGACAGGCTAGATACATAGAGAGACCTATACCTCTCAGCATTAGATTAGCACTCACAGTAGTATAGGTAATCATATGAATTCTAGGACCATAAGCTCCCACAATAATACCTATCAAAATTGGTCCTCCAGCTATTCCCAATTTAACAGGGAAACTAATGCCTGGAATCATTAAAGGAACCGAACCTAGAATAAGCCCCATACACATACCAATAAATACCGTAACCAAATTAGGTTCGTCTAAATTTTTCACAGTATTTCCTAGTACTTTTTCTACGTTTTTTACTGATGCATATTCACCTACAACAGTCAATCTATCACCTATAAGTAAAATTAAATCTGGATTTGGAAACAATACTATACCCGAACGATAAACTCTTGTAACATTAACACCATAGAGATTTCTTAGACGAAAATATTTAATTTTTTTACCATTTACATCTGGTTTGGTTACAAGTATTCTTTCAGAAACTAGCTCACTATCTATAGAATCCCAATCTATATCTTCTTTATTCCAATTTTCTAATCTTTCTGAACCAATTAATATTTTTAAAGATTCAACATTATTAGCCATAGTTATAATAAGTAATCGATCTCCTTTATGTAAAATAGTTTTAGATAATGGGATAGTTACTTTACCATCATGCCACACCCTTGAAACAACAAAATGTTTAGTAAGCAAACTAGAAATTTGTTGAATATTTTTTTCATAAACACCAGCATTTTCTACAATCAACTCTATTATAACAGTTTTTTTACCTTTATTATCCTCTTTGTTTTTTAAAACAATAGAAGATTTTAGAATATTTTTTAAAAATATTATGGCAAATATAACTCCTACGACTCCTAGAGGATAAGCTACAGCACACCCTAGTGCCATACTTGCAGGATCCTGACCCATTTGTATCAATGTCTGTTGTCCAGCAGCTAAAGCTGGTGTATTAGTTACAGCACCACTTAAAACGCCCATCAAATCACTTAACGGTAAATTAAAAAGATATTTAAAAAAAAGAGTTAATAGCGATCCAAGAAATACGACACTAATTGCAATAGCATTCATCTTTAGAGCACTACGACCCAGAGAATGTATAAAACCAGGACCAACCTGAAGTCCTAAAGCATATACAAAAAGAATCAATCCAAAACTTTCTGCAAAATCTAACATATTAGAATTAATAGTAAGTCCAAAGTGACCCGCAAAAATTCCCACAAAAAACACAAAGGTAACTCCCAAAGACAGACCCATTATTTTTATTCTTCCAAGTATCTGCCCCAAAGCCCCTACCAATGATATTGCTATCACAGCTTGAATAACAGAACCTCCACTAAGAATACTATTTAACCATTCCATATATTATTATTTTTTGCAAAAATATAACTATCAAACTCACAAAGCAAAATTACATTTACAAAAGAGAATTAAAATCTACACAAACGTTTATTTCGACTAATAAAATGGCTTATACATAAGTTATAATATATTTTATATCTCTAAATTATATAATTTTTTTACAATTTCAATTTTTTCATCATCTGAAATATCAAATGGAAGCCAATGAATATCAATTCCTGATTTTTCCATCTTCCTAAACCATGTCATTTGACGTTTTGCAAACTGATGTATGGCTATATTTAACTTATCAAACATTTCATCATAGGAGAGCTTAGACAATAAATACATAGTAATATATTTATATTCTAAACCATAATAGATCAAATCCTCAGGCTTAACACCACCATCAATAATACTTTTAACTTCCTCAACCATACCATTGTTAAGTCTTTGCTTCAATCTTTCGGTTATTCTACTTCTACGCAATTCTCTACTAATGTCTATGCCCAATATAAGAGGTCTTATTTTTGGAAAATAAGTATCTTTCTTAGAATGTACCAAATAATACTCCTCAATTTCTATGGCTCTTATAACTCTTTTTTTTGTATCAAGATCTGTGATATTATGCATTTTTCCATAAATACTTAAGCGTTCAGCAAGCTGTTCCAGTGTTTGATTTTTTAAATCTTCTCTTAATTTTTCATCAATTGGTACGGGTAATAATTTATACCCTTTTACTATAGCCTCTAAATAAAGTCCACTTCCACCACACAAAATAGGGATTATATGGCGTTCTAGCAATTGATTCCATACTTCTACAAAATCTCGTTGATATTCAAAAATATTATATTTATAACCAGCATCACAAATATCTATAAGATGGTAAGGTATGTTTTTGCCTTTATAGACATATTCATTCAAATCTTTACCAGTACCTAAATCCATATTTTTATATACTTGCCTGGAATCAGCACTTATTATTTCACTTTTAAAATAATCAGCTAATTGTACTGCAAAAGAAGTTTTACCACAAGCGGTAGGTCCCGTAACACAAATTAAATTATACATATATTTCTTTGGATAAATAAAAAAAGTTGTAGAAAAAAAAACATTTACATCACAACACATACATCACAACACAAATGCAAAGTAATAAAATAATTAAAACAAACAAAAATATAAATCATTCTATTTTGAGATTATAACTCGAAATGCTAAATTTGTAACAATAATCATATAATAAACCTATAAATATTTTAATATGTTAAAAGATGAAAATGTAATTATAAGAGCACTAGAACCAGAAGATCTAGAGTATATTTATAAATGGGAAAATGACATAGATTTATGGGATGTTAGTGATACCGTTACTCCTCTATCTCATTATGCTCTTAAAAAAAGTATTGAACAAAGTGATTCAGATATTTATTCTACAAAGCAACTACGCTTTATGGTCGTAAATCAAAATAATAATTTGCCCGTAGGATTAGTAGACATTTATGATTTCGATCCTTTCCACATGAGAGCTGGAGTTGGAATAATGATATATAGTGTAAAAGATAGAAAAAAAGGTTATGCCTCCTCAGCAATTAAATTAGTAAAGGATTATCTTTTTGAAGTTTTGAATCTCCATCAAATTTATTGTTGTGTTCCAAATTGTAATGTGGCTAGCATTAAGCTGTTTGAAAGTCTCAACTTTATCCAAACAGGTTATAGAAAAGATTGGCTAAAACGTGGGAAATATTGGGAAGATGTAATTTATTTCCAAAAAATTTCTGATTTAAACTAAAAAACACTCTAGAATATAAACCATTATTAATTTTATTTGTCATAGAAACGAACGAATTTGTCGTAGAAACAAACGCGTTACGAATTAACTTTAAATAAAAAATTTAAATTTATTATTATGAAAAAATTATCATTGGTTATTATGCTTGTGTTTGCTTCAATAGTTTTTGCAAACGCTCAAAATCAAAGAGGTGAAGGAAGAAATAGCTATCATAAGCCTATGGAGAAACCAGAAGTTAGAGCCCAAAAAACTGTTGATAGAATGGACAAGACCCTTACTCTAAGTGCTAAACAAAAAGCTGAGTTAAAAACTTACTTAATTGAAGAATTTACGAAAGAAGCAAAAGTTCAGAAAAAGAATAAAAAGGGCATGAAAGAAGAACGCAAGGCTCGTAGGGAAAAAATGATGCAAAAACGTGAAACTAAAAAAGCAGCATTAGATACTAAAATGAAGAAAACTTTAACTCCTGAGCAATATAAAATTTACCAAGAGAATTGTGCCAAACGGAAAGAAATAATGAAGAAGAAAAGAGAAAATAGACGCAAGAATAAATAGGAAATAAAATGCAGTTCTAAAATATTAGAACGAATAAATTATTTTAAACATAACAAAGTTATCAAAAAACCGCAACCTAAATAAATATTGGTTGCGGTTTTTTCTATTTTATTATAATTCAAAATAAAGTCTTAATTTATTCTATTTTTTCTTTTAAAAAATTAGTTATTATTTCGGTTGTAATACCACTGGAAAGAAATTTTGTAATATCTCCCATATTTTCATATATATTTCTTACTATAGTTGAACTAACAAAGGTGTGCTCTGGAGAAGTTAATATAAAAACAGTCTCAATTAATCTATTCAAGGATTTATTAGCCTGACCAACAGCCCTTTCATATTCAAAATCTGAAGCTGTTCGTAAGCCCCTTATGATAATATTTATACCTAATTTACTGCATAAATCAGTAGTTAAACCCTCATAAAGAACAACCTCTACCCCTTTTTCATCTCTAAAAGTTTTTTCTATTATTTTTAATCTACTTTCTATAGTTAAAAATTCTTTCTTAGCACTGTTAATACCAACAGCTATCACTATCTTATCAAATAAAACTAATCCTCTTCTTACAATTTCTTCATGCCCAACAGTAAAAGGGTCAAAAGAACCAGGAAATAAAGCTACTCTATTCATTATTCATATTTTTAGTTCACTTTAATAAATTCATTTCATACTACTTACTTTATGTAAGTATCAAATAGCATAAAATCACATATTAAAACTTTAATTATAAATGATATATTAACAATAATCAGACAATATAAACGCTTTGTATTTACAAAAGTATTTAATAAAATTAAAGTGACAAGTAATTAACGCATTTTTTCTTTAATTTTTATCTATTTATTATGCAAATTAAAAATTAATTGATAAATTTGTACTTAGAAAATATTACAACTTAATAAACCAAACTAATAAAGTGATATTATGGCACAAAAATTATTAATCAGAGACTTAACTCTTAGAGATGGTCAACAATCTTCATTTGCAACTAGAATGAAACAGGAAGAGATAGATAGAGTTCTACCTTACTATAAACAAGCAAATTTCTATGCTCTAGAAGTATGGGGTGGTGCTGTTCCAGACTCAGTTATGAGATATCTTAACGAAAGTCCATGGGATAGGTTAGAAAAAATAAAAAAAGGAACTTGTGACGCTTCAAAACTTACAGCTTTATCAAGAGGTAGAAACGTTTTTGGATATGCTCCATACACAAAAGAAGTTATAGAAGGATTTTGTCGTAATGCAATTGAATCTGGATTAGATATTATGCGTATTTTTGATGCCCTTAATGATGTAAACAATGTAAAATCTACAGTTAAATATATTAAGGCAAATGGTGGTATGGCTGATTGCGCTGTATGTTACACTATAGATCCAAAATATGTTGATGGTAAAGAACATAAGATGGTATTTACTGACGATTATTTTGTTGATAAAGCAAAACAAATGGCTGCTCTTGGAGCTGATATGATTACCATAAAAGATATGAGTGGTCTTATCCCACCAAAACGTATCGCTACAATGATACAACTGATTAAAAAGAATATAAATGTACCTTTAGATTTTCATACTCACTGTACACCAGGCTATGGCTTAGGTTCTGCTTTAGTAGCCATTCTTAACAAAGTTGATATTTTAGATACAAATATTTGGAATTTTGCTGGTGGTACAGGTGCTCCAGCTCTTGAACTTATTTACATTTTCTGTAAAAAATTAGGTGTTGAATTAGATGTTAATATGGAAGCTGTTGCTAAAATCAATAAAGAACTTCACACTATACGTGAAGAACTTTCTGATGTAGATGCAACTAAACAATTTCCTATTGAATTTAATCCACTTACAGACAAGCTTCCTGTAGTAATAGATAAATTATTTGATGATGCTATTGAGTATGCCAAAGCTGGCAAAGAAGATGAATTACTTGATGTATGCCATTTAATTGAAGGATACTTCAACTTCCCTAAACCAAACTTATTAGTCAAAGAAGCAGAGATTCCTGGAGGTATGTATAGCAATATGGTTGCTCAGTTAAAAACATTAAACCAATTAGATATTATTGAAGACGCAATGAAACTTATCCCAGAGGTACGTTTAGCCGCAGGTCTTCCTCCATTAGTTACTCCTACAAGCCAAATTGTCGGTGCACAAGCTGTAAACTGTGCTCTTGATCTTGCTGCTGGAAAACCAATGTACACTAACGTTTCTAATCAATTCAAGAACCTTGTAAAAGGTGAATATGGTAGTACTCCAGTTAAAATCGATCCTGAGTTCCGTAAGAAAATTACTGGTTCTGCTGAAGAAATACCTTATGATACTTCTAAGAATGAAACTCAACCAAACCCAACTATTCCAGAAGCTGGAAATGTCAAATTGGCTGTAAACGAAAAAGAAGAATTATTACTTGAATTATTTCCACTAGTTGCCAAAAAATATCTTAAAAACGCTAAAATTGCTGCTTATAATAAAGCTAATGGCATTACAGAAGAAAAAGCAGTTAAAAAAACGACTCCAGTTGAAGCTGCTCAAACTCCAATATCTGGAAATGCTATCGTAACTCCAATGCCAGGTAATATTACAGAAATTAAAGTTAAAGTTGGGGATACTATAAAAATTGGTGATACTGTTGCTATTCTTGAAGCTATGAAAATGGAAAATAATATTACTTCAGATTTTGCAGGTAAAGTTATTAGCATTAGCGTAAAAGAAGGTGAAACTGTTGCATCTGATGCTGTACTTATGGAAGTTGCATCTACTAATAGTAAAACAACCACTACTGCTTCTGTTGTTACAGGTAAGATTGTTACTACTCCAATGCCAGGTAATATAACTGAAGTTAAAGTTAAAGTTGGGGATAAAGTAAAAGCTGGAGATTCTATTATGACTCTTGAGGCTATGAAGATGGAAAATGATATTCAATCTGATTACACTGGAACAATTAAACAAATATTCATTAAAGAAGGTGAAACTGTTGCTACAGACGCTAAACTTGTTGAAATTGCTTAATTCAATTAAGTATATATAAAAAAACCTCGGAAATAATTCCGAGGTTTTTTATACTTATTTTTGTATCAAAACCTATAAACGAATTTCAGGACAACTCGTTTTTTAGTTTTTTTTTAAGTTTTGAAAATAGGAAATGTCACCTTATCATTATCCTCATCGAAAAGTTCGCTTTCACTATTGGCAGTAGGATTATTTATGCGAATATTATTTAAACTAGAAAATCTGTGAATATCACAAAAATCATCATATCTTTCCTCTATTAATTTTTTAAAACGACTTTTCTTTTCGTAATCAGACATTTCATCAATCTCTACTTCTACATCTTCAAGTAAACCCAAAATAAATTCTGGAGCCCAACTACCTAGTTCTGATTCATGATTCCATAAAGAATTATATTCAGATAATGCATCAAAAATATATTGAAGTTCCTTGGAATCTCCCCAAGCCTTATAAAGGGCTATCAATTCTTCATCTTCAGACCAACTGTCTTCTAACTTCTTTATTATATCTTCTCTCATAATATGTATTAAATTATATGTGTTATCCTTAGAACAAAAGTACGAAAAAATTATTTCAAAGGATTAATTTTACTAAACAAATAAAAAAGTATTTTAGTTTTAAAAATTAAAGCATAAAAATTTTAAATTTAAGAAAGAAACAGTATATTACGGTGTAATTTTATATGAAAAGAACATGAATATAAATTTGCCTAAGGTCATGTTTAAAACAAGTTCGTAAGAGAACGTAGTTGTTATATACGTTCTTAATTCATTGATAATAAAAAACAAACGTATGAAAAATATTATTTTAATTTTAATTATTTTGGCTTTGGGTTCATGTACAAATAATGATATCCTGCCAAAAAATACTGGTCAAATATTGAATCTATCTACAGACATACCTAAAGATTTCGATTGGCTTATGTTTAAATCTATTGAATTAAATATAGGAACTACACAAAAATATTCTGACGATTATTATTTTAAAATTCTTATTTATGATAGGAATCCACTTTTTGACAATAAAGCTTCTTTAATAAATTCTGGAGTTTGTAAAAAAAATGAAGATTTTAGTACTAGTATAGACATACCTTCAGCATTAAACACTATCTATTTAAAGGAGATAAATCCTCAGGGTAAAATAGTTATTGCTACCTTGGATATAACAGACAAAAATATTCTTGATTATAAATTTTCACCGTTCTTTTCCGATAGTAATACAGCTAATTCAGGTTCCGCAAATATAACAAAAGCCTATAATACAAAAGCTGAAACAACAATTCTAGCTTATGAGTTTTCTAGTGATGGAGCCATAACAATAGAGAAAGAATCTGAACTAAAAGAATGGAGCTACAATGATTTTAATACTAAAACAATTTATGTACCTCAAAATATAACACTTTATGTATCTAAATTAAACTTGTACGCACCTGCCAAAATAAAGCTGGATGGAATTCTTGTGGTAGATTCTGATCTGAGTATTGGAAATGGGGGTTATATTGAAGTTTTTTCTAATGGTAAGATTGAAATTATGGATAATAAAAATTTAAATTTCAATTCTAATTCAAGTACTTTACTTGCTATAGAAAAGGGAGGAAGTGTTTATGCAGAAAATTCCGAAACAAGTGGAAATTTGAATATGAGCACCAATACAGCATTATATAACGGAGGTGAAATTAAAGTTTATAATCTTAGCACCTCACAAACAAAAATAGACAATGCGGGATCCATTATTGTCAGCAACAAAATGGAAACACATACTAAATATGTAACAAATAGGACTGGAGGATATATAGAGGCAAAAAACTGGAATATAGAATCAACAAATTTAAACCTCGAAACAAACTCTGCTATAAATGTTACAGAAACTCTAAAAGAGACTGGAAGTACACATAATTTTGAAAATGTAAACTATGCATCTAGCAATGATGATAATTGGGCCTTTATTTCAGCTAAAAATATTAGCCTTACTGGCGGTATAAAATTACAGCTCTTAGGTAATTTAAAAATAAGTACTGATAATATTATTAATCTATACAACGATGAATATAATGCTATTTATAATTATAATATAGTAAGAGATAATGTAGTATTTACAAGCTATACTGATAGATTACCTTATCCTGAATCCGATTTTATAATAAATTCTGGTACAAGCGAACCAGAGCCAGAGGAAATAGATTTTCCAATAATACAGGAACTAGATAATCTATTTACGTTTGCAGCAGAAGATAATTTCCCTAATTATGGAGATTATGATATGAACGACTTAATTGTTGATCTTAGCCAAATTACTACTTACTCTGATAAGAAAAATAAGGTTAATGTATGTAAGATGACTTTTACACTAAGAGCATATGGAGCTAAATTTAAAAATGGTTTTGCATTTCAGTTAGATAAGAAAATTACCAAGAGTAATATAAAAAGTATAACTGTAACTAATCAAACAACTCCTTCTCTTAGACTGGAAAATAATATGTTTGCAAAAACAGATATAGTAGGCATAGCTCTTTTTGAAGATTGTTCTGAAGTTTTTAATAAATATTTAGTTAATACTAAAAAAGATATTTTTGATAGAGATGACGTGGAATATGTTGTCACCATTGAGTTTAATACTGCAATTAATAAAAATTTATTAAATATAAACAAAATTAATCCTTTTCTTTTTATTATTACTAACAATGGTCAATTTATAGAAATTCATACTCCAGACTCTTACTTACTAAATGGAATAAACAAAATGCTAAGTGGAAAATATATGTGGGCATTGAAAATACCTAAAAACAATGATGCATTCTTCCAGTATCCAGTTGAAGAGGAAAGTATAAAAGATGCTTATCCTGAATTCGAAAATTGGATAGATAAACAAAATAGTTCTAAGTATAAAAAATGGTACAATAATCCTATCCAAGAAAAAGTGCAAAGCTTAAGAAATTAAAAAGCACCATTAAATTAGTAAAAATCATATATTTAAAGAAATATATGATTTTTATTATTTATACAAATATTTATTTTTACTAGAAAAATACAAAAAAATTAATTCAAAGAATTAACTTTGTACGATAAATGGAAAAAAGAATGGAAAAAAACTTAGAACACCCAATATTTCAATTAATATCAGAAACAGCCGAAGAAAAACATGTAGAAGTATATGTCATTGGAGGATATGTTCGTGATTTAATTTTAGAACGTCCTTCAAAAGATATTGATATTGTGGTTTTAGGTAACGGTATTGATATTGCAAAAGCCGTAGCTACAAAAGCTAATAATGCTTTTGTAAGCGTATTTAAGACGTTTGGCACCGCAATGTTTAGATATAAAGGAACTGAGATTGAATTTGTTGGAGCTCGAAAAGAGTCATATAATAGAGATAGTAGAAAACCAGTTGTAGAAGAAGGCAGTTTGGAAGATGATCAGAAAAGAAGAGATTTAACCATAAACGCACTTGCTATTTCACTTAATAAGGCTAACTACGGAGAGATATTAGACCCTTTTGATGGAATAAAACATATACATGAACGTCTTATTAAGACTCCTTTAAACCCAGAGATTACCTTTGATGACGATCCTCTTAGAATGATAAGGGCTATTAGATTTGCCTGTCAATTAAACTTTGTTATTGAAAATAGCACTTTTGAAGCCATAAAAAAATACAAGGATAGAATATCCATTGTGTCTATGGAAAGAATTATTGATGAGTTTAATAAAATAATGATGTCTGCTACACCTTCTAAAGGTATAAGATTGCTAGATGAAAGTGGTTTATTAAATACATTTTTCCCTGAACTTTGTGCTCTTAAAGGGGTCGATAGCATAAATGGAATTAAACACAAAGACAATTTTAATCATACTATGCAAGTCTTAGATGGTTTAGCTCTTTATTCAGATAATTTATGGTTAAGATGGGCTGCACTACTTCATGATATAGGTAAGCCTAAAACGAAAAGATTTGTAGAAGGACAAGGATGGACATTTTACGCACATAATATTGTAAGTGAAAAAATGACTAGAAAAATTTTCAACAGACTTAAATTACCTCAAAATGAGAAAATGAAGTTTGTAACTAAGATGGTAAATTTACATATGAGACCCATAGTACTATCTGAAGATGTAGTTACAGATTCTGCTATTAGAAGATTGTTATTTGATGCAGGAGATGATATAGATAATTTGATGACTTTAGCTGAAGCCGATATTACTTCTAAGAATGAAATTAAAGTAAAAAAATTTTTAAACAACTTTAAAATTGTTCGTCAGAAATTAAAAGATGTAGAAGAAAAGGATCAAATCAGAAATTTTCAGCCTCCAATTTCAGGTGAAGAGATTATGACTACATTTGATATACCACCCTGCAGTACAATTGGAATTATTAAATCTGCAATAAAAGATGCTATCTTAGATGGTATTATATCTAACAACCATGAGGACGCTTTTGCATTTATGCTACAAAAAGCGGAAGAGTTGGGTATCAAACCTACAAAAAAAGAATTAAAATTATTACCAAAAGAATGATTCTGAACCTTACTGCACATAAGAATAAAAAAAAATTTAAAATAAAGAATAATCTAGCTCAATCTTATTCCACCAGGGAAAAGATTGAGCTAGACAAAACTATATAATAAAAACGGCATGTTCGAGATTTTTGCCCTATAGAAAATAACCCATACAAGGCGAACTTATATTAGTATTGCATATTAAACATAGATACTTTTATTCTATAATCTGAACCATAATTGATAATATAAAGTCCTCTATTTTCATAACCTGAGTCCTTAGCCACTTTTCTAAATTTAAATAAGGAAAAATTCATTATTTCATCATTATGCCACAACATATCCAGAGTCCTATTACCAAATCTATTTGACATATTTACAAAATATAAAGCCGTATCATAGGCTTTATATGCTAATGATGTAGGTTCTTCACCATAAGACATTCTAAATTTCCCGGCAAATTCTGCTGCTTCATTTATATTTGGATCGACATAGGAATAAGATAATATTTTTGTATTTAATTTATAAAGATTATCCATATCTATAGACGTAAACAATTGCCATTGAGGCAAACCTACTATTGTTATCTTATAACTTTCTGCAACAAGAGTTAAAAGAGGTAAAAATTTACCCATCTCCTGCTCCGTTGTAGCGGGAAAAACTATAAGATTTTCAACACTATCTATCAAATGAAGCTCGAAATTCTCAACAAAGGTTTCATAATTGTAATCATTAAAAGAATAAGAACCAGGAATTTCACTAATAGCTTTTTTAATATTTAATTGGATAGAATTTTCCACGACACTTGGCCTCAGATAAATGATATTAGAACCTTTACTGTTTTGCCTTTCAACCCATTTAATACCTTCCCTTACAAATGCCTCATTAGACATATGTATTTGAATAAAATTTGGATAAGAATACATATCTCCAGACATATGAGAAAGAGGATAAATCACTGGTACATTATAATTAATCAAATGTTTAAGAACATACTCACAATTTTCCATATATACAGGTCCTACAATCAAATCATAATTTTCATTATTAATTTCATTCATAATAGCTTCTACTTTATTAATCTTATTTTCTGTATCAAAAACTCTAAGTTTAATTTTGATCCCTTTATTTCTTAAGCTATCTAAACCCACTAAGAAGCCTTCATAAAACTGCAGAAATTGTTTTGATTCATTTGAAATCTCATCTGTATCAGTACTCATCAGAGGTAACATTAATGCTACATTTAACTTACCATAATTTTCTATTGCCGTATTAATAACTATAGATTTTTTATGATAATCCGAATATTCATTTATAGGTTTTTGATATGAATTATTAGAAATAGTCTTAATTGATTCTTTGTTTATAGGTATTTTTAGTATAGTTCCAACTGCTAGTACATCATTTTTATTAAGTTTATTTATTTCTTGCAATAATTTAACCTTAACTCCATATCTTTTAGAAATAGAATAAAGTGTTTCATGAGCTTTAACAGTATAATTATAATATTTACTCTGTGAAAATAAACCCTGAATAGTACTGCTATTTGTTGTGTTTGCCGATTTAACATTTTTAGTGTTTACTAGTCCGCAAAAAACTATCATTAAAAATAAAATAACGATTTTTTTCATAAATAAATGTTTAAATATATACTTACATATAGGGTATTTATATACCCTATGCTCCATGATGCAAAATTATAAAAAATATATCAAAGAACAATCATAGCTGACTAAATAAATATCTAATGGGAAATAATAAAATTTTATATCTCATGGCATAGCATTTGCTTTAAAAACACACAATATATAATAAAAAACAATACCATATTGCAAATACAATAATGAAATAGTATTTTTGTATTTTTAAGGAAGAATGTTCCTAAATAATTTACTTATTTAAAAACTACTAAATCAAACAAAATGCTAAAGGCTCTTAAATTCTTTTTTATAAACATAGTTGTATTAATAATTCTAATTTTTGCAGGAATTTACATCACCTTAAGATGCTTAGATAGTTATACTATGCATAACGAATATATTGAAGTTCCTAATTTTCGCGGATTATCTCAACTAAAATCTGAAGATTTGGCAGACATATCAACATTAAAAATTGATATTACAGATTCTGTTTATGACAAGGGTACTCTAGCTGGACACATCGTAGAACAATATCCATTAACTGGTTCAAAAGTTAAAAGAAATCGTTTAATACATTTAATTATAAATACAAGTGAACCTGAAAAATCTGAAGTTCCAAATTTAAAAAACATCTCATATAGACAAACAGTACAAACTTTGCAAGGTTTAGGTTTTATAGTAGGGACAATAAGTTACGAAAAATCTCAATATCAAAATTTAGTATTAAAAATTACTTTTAATGGAGAAGAGATAATATCAGGAACCAAACTTCCTAAAAATTCAGTAATAGATCTTACACTAGGAGATGGATATAGAGATGATAAAATAATAACACCCAATTTAATTGGAAAAACTTATAGCGAAGCTCGTAATATATTAATTTCATCCTACCTCAATTCTGGAAATGAAAAAGATGATACATTTGAAAGTAAAACTGATATAAATTCATCATCTGTATATGTTTATGATCAAAATCCATCATATAACAAAAAAGTGCAAAATGGTTCTCTTGTCGTACTAAAAATAACAAGAGATGAATCTAAAGCCATATCAGCGATGATTGCTAATGATATAAAAAATGAAGAAAAAGAAGAGTTTAAAGGATTCTTTGAAGATATAAATAAAATTGATGATGATGAAAAGATAGACATCTAAAATTAAATACAACAACATGAAGGAGAAAGGAAATGTGGAAGATAATGAAGATGATATTATTTCGAGCAAAGAAACACCAGAAGCAATTTATGAACACCACAAAATAATAGTTGATACTAAGCAGTCATTACTCCGTATAGACAAATTTTTGATGGTAAGATTACAAAATGCCTCAAGAAATAAGATTCAACAAGCTGCTGATGAAAATTGTATTGTAGTTAATGGTAAACCCGTAAAAGTTAGTTACAAAGTCAAACCCAATGATATTATTAGCATTAGGATGACTTATCCTAAGAGAGAAATAGAAGTTATACCGGAGAATATTCCTTTAAATATAGTCTATGAAGATGACGATTTACTTGTGGTAAACAAGGAAGCCGGTATGGTTGTACATCCTGCTTTTGGGCATTTTAATGGAACCTTAGTAAATGCTCTTGCTTGGCATTTAAAAGACAACCCTTTATTTAACGAAGAGAACAATCCTAGACCAGGATTAATACACCGTATAGATAAAAACACTTCTGGCTTATTAGTTGTAGCTAAAACAGAAATAGCTAAAACTCATCTTTCTTTACAATTTTTCAACAAGACCTCAGACAGAAAATATATTGCTGTTTGTTGGGGAAATCTTAATGAAGATGAAGGCACAATTATAGGTAATATAGGAAGAAATTTATCTAATAGGAAAATAATGCACACATTCCCAGAGGAAAGTGAATATGGTAAACATGCCGTTACTCACTATAGAGTGCTGGAAAGACTAGGTTATGTAAATGTAATTGAATGTATATTAGAAACAGGACGTACACATCAGATTAGGGCTCATTTTAAACACATAAAGCATCCTTTATTCAATGATCCTGAATACGGAGGAAATCAAATATTGGTAGGCACTACCTTTACTAAATACAAACAATTTGTAAAAAATTGTTTTGAAATTTGCCCTCGCCAAGCATTACATGCAAAGACATTAGGATTTGACCACCCTACAACTGGTAAAAGGATGTCATTTGATTCAGAAATTCCTGATGATATAAAAAATCTAATACAAAGATGGAGAAACTATATAATTAATAGAGAAGAATAAAAGATTTTGTAGCTTCAATAAACTATGCAAATTTTCAATAATTGCTTATTTTATTAATTATCTTTTTATTTATGAACCTTAAAATCATTATTTAGCTTTAAAAGATACAATTAAAACGGTAATATTCTATTTTTTTATACAAAAGAGGCTAAATTTTTATATTTGTAATAATCAAAAAAAAAAGCTACCTTTGCGTGTTCAAATTGGGTTGAATAATTTCAAATATAAACATCCCTAGACCTTAATATAGAAATAATAGAAATAGTAAAAATGAATCATAAAGCAGGATTTGTAAATATAGTTGGAAATCCCAATGTGGGAAAGTCAACTTTAATGAATAAATTAGTTGGTGA
>Ga0265294_10002263_pt1 | contig 25409 bp, 22 predicted proteins | sample MunlanPumphouse3_FD_192504 | JGI IMG/M metagenome (GOLD analysis project Ga0265294, IMG submission 192504) | Groundwater microbial communities from a municipal landfill in Southern Ontario, Canada - Pumphouse #3 | ecosystem: Environmental > Aquatic > Deep subsurface > Groundwater | place... | reverse complement strand
AAAAAGTACCTTTCCAGGTGCTTTTTGTTTTATACTCAAGAGGTATTTTAAGACTATGCTCAAGAATTACTTCTATCTTTTAAACAAAATAACCTGGAGAAAATAAAAAGTCCTATCACAGGACTGAAATTTTTTACCTATACTCAAAGAGAAGTCTTATCTCTCATCTTTTAAATAAAATTCATCCTGGATTAGTAACAAAAAAACCTAATTAATTAGGTTTCATTTAAATTTATGCTCAAAAAGAACTCTTTTCTTTTCTCTTTTAAATTCAACCTATTTTTTTGTATGCAACCATTATAACATTATCTCATGGTATGTCAAAACATTTTTTAATGAAAACGTTTCATTTTTAAAAATAAAAACTCGTGATGAATAAACTATCACGAGTTCGTTTATATTGTAATACTAGAATGGTACAAAGATGCATAATATCCATTATTGTTCATCAATTCCGCATGCTTACCTCGCTCTATGATTCCATTCTTACCAATTACGATTATTTCATCAGCATTTTTTATCGTTGTTAAACGATGGGCAATCACAATTGTTGTTTTCCCTTTCGATAATTCATCAAATGATTTTTGAATCAGGGTTTCTGTGATATTGTCAAGCGAAGATGTTGCTTCATCCAAAATTAAAATCTTAGGATTTTTTAAGAATAGTCTAGCTATCGCTATTCTTTGTTGTTGTCCTCCCGACAATCTGATTCCTCTTTCTCCTGTCAATGTCTCATATCCATTTTCAAGTGTCATAATAAAATCGTGAATTCTTGCGCTTTTTGCTGCTGATATAACTTCTTCCATCGTTGCATTAGGTTTCCCATAAATAATGTTTTCTTTGATTGTCCCATAAAAGATAAAAACATCTTGTTGGACATGACCAATCGCTTCACGAAGATGAAATAGGTTATAATCTCGCACATCAATTCCGTCAATTTTTATTTGTCCTGCTTCAACATCATAAAAGCGAGGAATTAATTTTGATATTGTTGTTTTGCCTACCCCTGTTTCTCCTACCAATGCTACCTTTTTACCAGCAGGAATGTTTAAAGTAAAATTTGTCAGTACATATTGACTATCATTTTGATTATAACTAAATTTAACATCAATAAAATCAACATTTCCTACAAAATCATCTTTAATTATGCCATTTTCAGGACTTACAATTCTCGGGTTTATGTTCATAATATTATAAAACTTTTCGATTCCTGAAAACCCCTGTTGCAATTGCTCCATTGAATTCGTTAATCGAGAAATCGGCTTAATTAAAAAATTTACATATAGAAAATAGGTTGTCAAATCAATGTAATCGATCCATTTACGATAAACAAAGTATCCTCCAAAAACAAGTAGTGCTAAATTTGCTAAGTTAATGAAAAAATCATTTCCTGAACCAAATAGTCCTATTTGACGAAAGGTTTCCGAACGCGCTGTTTTATATAATGTATTTATTTTCTCAAATTTTTTCTCTTCGTAATCTTCGTTATGAAACGCCTTGGTTAGTCTTATTCCACTAATACTGCTTTCTACTTCTGCGTTTAATTCTCCTTGAGCATTACGTGCATTGCGAAATCCCTTCATCATTTTATTGCGTCGAGATACGGAATAAATAATTAAAAATGATAAAAATATAAAAACAATTAATGTTAAATAGGCATTTACAAACATCAAATAAGTAAAACTTCCTACCAACATTAAGAAAGAAATAAACAAATCTTCAGGTGCATGATGACTCATCTCAGAAACATCATGTAAATGAGTTGTTAAGTTCGTCATCAATTCTCCTGTTTTTTTATCATCAAAAAATTGATAATCCATTGTTTGAAATTTTTTGAATAGATCTGTTCGCATATCAGTTTCTAATCTTATTCCCATGATATGGCCATAATAACCAATAATATATGACAGTATAAATCTAATTCCATAAAAAACAAGCAGCACTATTCCTATTATAAAGATGGTCCTTATTGCTCCGCTAGGAATATATTCTCTTAACACTCTACTTGTAACCATTGGAAATAGTAAATCAATCAAAGATATTGTTAGCGCACATACCATATCTAAAACGAACAATTTTAAATGTGGACGATAGTATTTAATAAACTTTTTTACCATTAGAAACCTTCTTTCTTGTTTATTCACACATAAAAATCAATTCTAGAGTTGTTATCTAGAATTGATTACTTTTTTTATTCTTTTGCTTATCTCTATTCTTGGCATAATAACAATTCGTTTGCATGTTTCACATTCCAATTTACAATCTACACCTGCACGAATTATTTTCCATGTTTTGCCTCCACAGGGGTGAGGTTTTTTAAACTCTAAAATATCACCATCGGCATAATCAGTTTTTATTATTGCCATTATAAACTACCAATTGTGGGAATGGTATTGCTATACCGTTCTCATCAAACACTTCTTTTACGTGCTTTCTGATTGCTCGCTCAACACCATAATGTTGTTCTGACTCTGTTTTAACTGTGATTCTAATTATAATCGCATTATCTGCAAAGTTAACTACACCAATTACATTTGGCCCTTCTATCACTTGTGGAAACAAATCTTTTATGACAACTAATTGTTCTTCGAGTAAGCTGATTACTTGATCTAAATTTTCATTGTAACTAATCGCTATATCAACAACCCCTACGGAAGGATTTTTAGAAAAATTAGTAACATCTTTTATATCTCCATTGGTAAATACCTTAATTTCATTTTTCCAATTAATCAATTTTGTTGATTTTAAACCAATATCCAACACTCTTCCTTTAAATCCTTTGATCTCAACAACATCATCAACATCATAATAGTTTTCAAAAATGATACTGAATCCACTAAGTAAATCTTTAATCAAGTCTTGTGCACCAAAACCAATCACGATTCCAATGATACCTGCACCAGCTAAAATGGGTCCAACTTGGACTCCCCAAAAGCTTAATATAACAATAATTGCTAATATTAAGATTGTATAGCGAAGAATACTCTGAATCATTTTCGTTAGTGTCATTGCCTTCTTCTTCTTATTTCTTTGCCTTTTAATAATTTTATTCCCTACAATAGCAATTAACACAAACAAAACAAATGCTACTCCGATTAATATTGCGGTTTCGATAAGCGGTTTTGTTGATGCGTTTATAAATTCTACTATTTTATCCCACATATTATTTCACCTCATGATTATTTATTATTTCTTTAGCAAGCTCTCGGTATTCTTTGCTACCTCGAGAATTGTAAGCAAAATCAATTACTGTCTTCCCATGCATTGGTGCTTCTTGTAAGTGACTAGAACGATTGATAATCGTTTTAAACGTTTTTGTTGGAAAAAGTTCTTTTACTTTATCAATTATTTTGTAACCAAAAACATTACGATTATCCAATTTTGTTAGTAGAACACCTTCAATTGTTAATGTTTTTTTTATTTTATTTTTTGCTTTTTGCACTTGGTTTATTTTGTTGACCATCTGTGTTAGTGCATCATATGCAAAAAACTCACATTCAACGGGAATAATTACTGAATCGCTAACAAACAAAGCGTTATCAATTACAATACCTAAAGATGGAGGACAATCAAGCAAAATGTAATCATAAAAATCTTTAATTGGCTCTACTCTTCGCATTAGATTTTGTTCTTTTTCTTCACATCCATAAAGAGTTTCCTCAATACTAGATAATTTGTTTGAAGATGGGACGATGTCCAAATACGAATCTTTAGTATTGCATATTGCTTCTTTTATATCCATCTTAAGTGTAAGTATTTCAAAAGAACTAATTGTAACACTTTCTCTTGGAATTCCTATTCCAATTGTTGCATTTGCTTGTTCATCTAAATCAATTAACAATGTTTTCTTTTGCTCGCGAGCAAGAGCTGCACCAAGGTTGATTGCTGTTGTGGTTTTACCTACACCACCTTTTTGGTTAGCAATAGCGATTATCGTTCCCATTTAATTGTCCTCACTATAATGGTTTCTTTTTTATATCTGCATATTTGCGTGGATATCTTATCTTAGTAACTTTTGCTTTTGTAAATTCGAGTAAAACTCGTGATCCCATATTTGCTGGTAATTCATATTGATATGTTGTCTTTAAACTCACTTCAAGTGTTGTTAAACATGTTTGAGCTAATGCTATTTCGCTAGAATAAGACTGTCCTTTATAGGCAATAAAACTACCTTCTACCTTAATGAAGGGAATTGCAAGTTCTAAAATGACTGGCAAATTAGCAACAGCACGGGCTACAACCACATCAAAAGCTTCACGGTAGTTACCAATTATGTTTTCCGCACGATCATTAATAATATTTATTTCTGTTAGTTTAAGTATATCACACAATTGCTGTAAAAATCTAACCCTTTTTAATGTTGGCTCAATAATAGTAACTTTTAGGGTTGGTACTAATATTTTTAAAGGAATACTAGGGAACCCTGCTCCGCTACCAATATCACAAATGCTTTTATTTTGTAAATCTGTAATTAATTCTATTATCGACAGCGAATCATAAAAATGTTTGCTATAAACTTCATCTTCCTCAACAATAGATGTTAAGTTAATTTTTTTATTTTCAACAATTAGAAATTGATAATATTGGTTGAATTTTTGCTTTTGCCCATCGCTAAGGTTAAATTTATCTAGATAACTATTCATGGTGAGCCTCTAAATAAACAAGCAACATTGTGATATCGCTAGGATTCACGCCACTGATTCGTGATGCTTGTGCTATCGTCGCTGGTCTTACTTTCTCTAATTTTTCTTTTGCTTCGAAAGCTAAATTCGTTATTTTATTATAGTCAATTCCTTCTGGTATCTTTCTTGTTTCCATCGTTACCATTTTTTTAGCTTCTTTGTATTCTTTGTTAATATAGCCTGCATATTTCACTTCTATTGTTACTTGTTCTTTTACATCATTTAAATATGGAAGTTCTTTTTTAATTGCATATTCTATGTCAGTAAAATTTATTTCTGGACGCCGTAAAAATTCGTTTCCATTTATTTTTTCATTTATTACTGATTTTCCATTTGCTAGTAAGTAATCATTCATATCTTTTTTGGGATAAATAACCGTTTCATCCAACAACTCTTTTAACTCATCGATTTTTTGCCGTTTCAATAAGAATTTTTGGTATCTTTCTTGATCTATCAAACCAATTTTGTAACCATATTTTATCAGTCTTTCTTCTGCGTTATCATGACGTAAAAGCAATCTAAATTCTGCTCTTGAGGTAAGAAGGCGATATGGATCTTCTACTCCCTTAGTAATGATATCATCAATCAATACTCCTATATATGCTTCATCTCTTCTTAAAATAAGTGGATCTTTATCAGCCAGTTTTAAACTTGCATTAATTCCTGCCATTAATCCTTGACAAGCAGCTTCTTCATAACCACTAGTGCCATTTACTTGCCCCGCAAAATATAAATACTCAATTCGTTTAGACTCCAAACTTGCTTTTAATTGTAATGGATCGATTGCATCATATTCAATAGCATATGCATATTTTGCAATCTCTGCCTTTTCTAATCCTGGAATCGTATGAATCATTTCAATTTGTAATTCATGGGGAAGGCTTGTTGAAAAACCTTGAACATAAATTTCATCAATTTCTAGACTTTCAGGTTCCAAAAAAATCTGATGCCTGTTTTTATCAGCAAAGCGAACAATTTTAGCTTCGATTGATGGACAATATCTTGGACCCACGCCCTCGATAACCCCACCATACATGCTTGATAATCCTAAATTATCATGAATCAATTGATGTGTCGCTTCTGTTGTATATGTTAAATAACATTTTTCTTGTTTTACATAAGGCATTATTTCGCTATAATCTGTGGTTTCACTAAATCGCAATAAAGCATCATCACCAGGTTGGGCTACTGTCTTAGAAAAATCAACCGTGTTTTTTTTAATTCGCGGTGGTGTTCCTGTTTTTAATCTAATTAGTTTAAACCCTATTTCTTTTAAACATTGCGATAATTTAGATGTTGTTTTTTGATTATCAGGTCCACTTTGCCAAAATTTATGCCCTACTAAAACCCGAGAATCAAGATATGTTCCACTAGCAATAATCACAGCTTTTGCTGTTATTTGTTCATTGTTTTCCAAGCCTACACCGATTACTCTATTATCAACAATGATTAATCGTTCTACATAAATCTCTCTAACATCCAAATTATCTTGTTTAGCAATTACATCTTGCATGTATTTTGGATATAAAACTTTATCTGATTGTGCACGTAATGCTCTTACTGCTGGTCCTTTGGATATATTTAACATTTTTATTTGCAGCAATGTCTTATCTGTCGCTTTTGCCATTTCACCACCCAGGGCATCTATCTCACGAACAATAATCCCTTTCGCAGGCCCACCTATGGAAGGATTGCATGGCATACTAGCAATCATTTCTTTATTACCAACAATTAATAATGTTTTATTTTTAAATCTGGCACTAGCTAATGCTGCTTCAACTCCAGCATGACCACCACCTACCACTATTACATCATACATATTTTTCACCATTATTATTTTATCACTTTCTTAAAATAATTACAATATTGTTACCGATTTAAAAACACCAGTTTTTGCTGGTGTTTTCTTTTCTTTATTCAATAGCATTAACTGTAATCGTTATACTCTTTTTCAGCTCTGGATTAACTTTAGATGTAACTGTTATGGTTACTGTTCCCGGATTTTTTGTATTTAAAACATATCCGTTCCCTTTTGCTGTTACTGTAGCTACATTTTCATCGCTACTTATAATATCATATTCTTGAAGAGCATGCTCTGGTTTTACTTCAATTATTAAGGCAATGTTACTTTGCTTCTCATCAAAAGTTGTCTCACCATCAGCTGTCTTAAATTCAATGTCAGTAGGCGCTGGAATTGGCTTAATAACTATCATTATTTTCTTCTCAACTTTTCCATCAGCAGTTTTAATCGTAACTTCTAGCGTTCCATCAGCAATAAATGTGATTACATTATTTGATATACTTGCTAGTTGTTCATTGCTCAAAGAAACTTGAACTTCTTGATTGGCATTCGCTGGGGCTACTATTGCTTCAATTTTAAATGTATCGTTAACATATATATCCGTTGTTACTTCTTTCACAGTTATCGCCGTTGCTTCTGCCCAAGTAACAGTTATTTCTATCGTATCACTTACCAAACCATCTACGCTTGTTGCAGTAATTGTAGCATTTCCAACAGCAACAGCAGTTAAATTACCACTTTCATCAATGGCAACTGTTTTTGCATCGCTTGTTGTCCATGTGTAGTTAGGATTGGCTAGTGCTGGAGAAACTGTTGCTTTGACTTTAGCCGTTTCAGAAAGAATTATTATTACTTCACCACTAGTAAATTCAATATCAATATTTGTTGCATCATGATATTTAACTTCAACATTTTTTATCGCAACTATTGTTCGATCATATTCAGAAGTAGCAGATATTGTTACATTTCCTGCTTTGATCGCTGTTAATTTACCATTTGTATCAATTGTTGCCACTTTATTATCAGATGACTTCCAAATAACTTTATTTGAAAGGTGACTTGGGGTTACTTCAGCAGTGAATGTAGCATTTTCCCCAATCAACATTGATGTTGCCCCATTAATTCTTAAAGAAGAAAGTGTTTCTTTTGTTACGCTAACATTAACAACGGCACGTGTCAATGGTTCACTTTTTACATAAGCAGTTAATTTTGTTGATCCTTCAGATAAGGCTGATAGCATATTATCTTCATAACCTATAATGGAAGAATTTCCAACAATATAAACAATCTCTTCTTTGGGGCTAACACCTCCTAAGATTACTTTAAGTTCTCTTGTTTCACCAATGGTTAGGCTTACCTCATGTGCTTCAAAACGAAAAACGTCTTCAGCTTTTGTATTCGCACACCCCGTTAAAAAAACTGCTAAAAAGAGCAATAATAAAAAGGCTTTTTTCTTCATAGATATTTCAACCCAAAAATTAATTGAGTTTCTCCTTTCAAAATAATTATTATTTATCATTATCATTTGTTATTATATCATACAAAAGCGTAATTGTTAAGAACAAGTTTATTTTTTTTTGCAAAAATAGTGCATGTGTTTGTTATATTGTGGTATAATGTTTAAAGCATTTATTAGGAGGTTTCTATGGAAATTATTAAAACATCAAATGCTCCAGCTGCTGTTGGACCATATTCACAAGCAATCAAACTAGATCGTTTTATCTTTGGCTCTGGTCAATTACCAATTGATCCCCGAACAGGACTAATGAAAACCGGTATTAGTGATCAAACAAAACAAATATTAAATAATATTTCTGCTATTCTTGATGCTAGTGGAAGTAATAAAAATAATGTTGTGAAAACAACGATATTCTTATCTGATATGAATAATTTTTCCATAGTTAATGAAATATATGCTGGCTTTTTTGGTGATCATCGCCCCGCTAGGTCGACGATTGAAGTATCAAAATTACCAAAAGACTCACTAATTGAAATTGAGTTTATTGCACACATCTAATTTAAGGAGGAAAAATGAAAAAATATATCATTTTATTATTGTTAATACTTACATTCATTGGTACGGGTTGTGTAAAGCCAAATAACAGCTATGTGTTTGACAAGGAAACCCCTGCAGAAATTATATTAAATCCAAAAAAAGAAATTACTTTTATGAACATTACTGGTGATGATTTTTACAAAGAGTGGTCAGATATTCGACCTTTCCAAGATGGCAAGAGCATTCGTCTACCTGATGACTTCTTTATGGACTACTTCCCAGGAAAATATGTATTAAAACTTGCTTATAGCGAAAGTGAATTTTATAGCTATGAAATCTCTGTTGTTGGTTATAATAAAACATTTAACCATATCACAAAAGAACAAATTTTCTCAAAAAAAGATACTTTCTTTTATGTTCTCGTTACAAGAGATGGTTGTAGCGGTTGTGAAACCTTAAAACCTGATTCCTATCGATTCAATGACTTTATCCTTACCTATGATTCAATCTATAAAAACAATTTTTATGTAATCGATGGAGGCCCTTCCTCAATAGGAGAAAATGAGGATCTAATCGGAATTGATAACTATGAAGATTTAATCAATAACGCAAAAATGTATACTCCTACGTTACTAATTGTTGAAAACAATGTCATTACATCTTATTACGTAGGCCCAGTTCCTATTGCTGACTTCTTTAATCAAGAAATGGAACGGATTAAAAATATTGAAGTAATTAATTTTGTCGTAGAAAACCCACAAGACTTTTCGGTACCAATTGATTTTATTCCAACTAATTTTACTTTTGTTGGTAATGGTGTTAATGAAAGTTTTCGTGCTGGTTCACATTATTCAGATGGTTCTGAATTCTTTATGTTTAGTTATGATTTCTTTAGCATCTATTTACCAGGTGATTATTCTATGAACATTTTTAACGAAACCGGTGATTCCAAACTTGTTGAAGTAAGAATTAAGGGCTCGTTTAACTATATTTTATGGGATGATGTTTTTAACAAAACCGATTCAGAATATTATGTTTTCTTTTTGAAAACAGGATGCCCTGGCTGTAATTCTGTTAAGCCTATTTTGATCCAGTATGATCATTACACAAAATTAAACCCCTCTTCAGTACCGCTATATGCCGTACATCGAAGCATGAATAGTAATTTTAATACTTCTGGAGAAGAAAACACAATTGGAGTTTCTAGTATTGGGGAACTTTCTATAACTGCTGTTCCTCGTGTTTTACATATTAAGGATGGTGTTGTTGTTGCTGCTTATAGTACAATAACAACGATAACCATAAAAACAGTATTTGAAAATCTAATGAAATAAAAATAAAAAAGATCAAGTCTAATTAAAATAAACTTGATCTTTTATTTTAGCTAAGTTGTTTTTCTAATGCTTCAACAATTGCATCCTTGCCTTGAGCAACATATTTTGCTGTTTTTTCACCATCTTTACTAATATAAATAGAAATCATTGAAGGTGTTGTTCCAATTTTTAGTTCGTCCCAATTTGTAACGCCATCAATATAAAAGGTTCCATCGGTTCCTTGGCCTCCTGTTCCTGAATATTTTACGTATATTTGCTTGTTTTTGGGATTACTCAAATTAACTCCAAAAATTTGACGTTTGCTATTATCATCTTTAACAAGATTATAATAATTAATGATATAAGGTTTTGTTTCTTCACATCCTGTACAACCATCAACATAAAAGAAAACAAAGTATTTTTCTTCCTTTTGTTTAAATATATCTTCTTGGGTTAAGTTTTTTACTGTTGCCATGTCTGTTTCATATCTACATCCACTCAACAGGAAGACACTTATTATTGCTATTATTAATACAAATATCTTTTTCATTCTTAAAATCTCCTTATTCATCTTTATTTTTTAGTGTTTCAAATGTCTTTATAATTACACAATATTTTTCTTTTGTTATATGGACATACCTTGTTTGCCCTCTAACTTTAGCAAGATAGCACTTTTGCTTCTTGATTGCCCACAAGTAAAAAGTAATAACAAAAAACAAAAAATAAAGTACCCCTAAAAAATAAAAGAAATATTTCATATTATACACTGATCCATCCACAATAAAATCGTTGTTATTCAGTATTATTGAGCCAACAATAATATTTATCCAAGCAATTACAAAAAACACAATGCTAGGTAAAAGCAAGCCTAGAAAAGTGTACTTCTGACTATTACCAATAAAAATATCGTAAAGATAGGCATATGATATGTTCTCTCTTGTGTGTTTAGCGATAATTTCTTCTTTTCCTATTTTTGTATAAGATGTTAGAAAAAGATACCATGTTCTTCGATTGTATTTTTTCCCTTTATATAAAATCTTGTTTTTTTCAAAAACAGCCAAATTGCTATTATCACATTGATTGCAAATACTGTTGTTTTTTATTTCTTCATTACAAATCAAGCATTTTATCAAATTTACCACCATCTTATTTGCTTATCTTGTTTTAACTTATAAAAATGGTAGACGTTAATCTACCATAAATTTTATTTTTCAGCTTTATCAGCAGATCCAAACACACTAATTTTTTCTTTAACCGCTGCAGCAATTCCTTTTGCAGCTGGACCAAGAATTTTTCTTGGATCATATTCTTTAAATTCAGGGTTTCCTAATAATTTTCTCAATTCACGAGCAAACGCTAATTGGCACTCTGTATTAACATTTATTTTACAAGTTCCACGACTAATTGCATTTTGAATCATTTCATCGGGGATTCCAGTTCCTCCATGTAATACTAATGGCTTGTTTATTGCTTCTTTAATTTCTAACATTTCTTTAAAGCCAAGTTTTGGTTCGCCTTTATAAGGTCCATGAACGCTTCCTAAAGCAGGTGCTAATGCATCAATTTCGGCTTCTTTAACCAAACGAACACATTCATTAACATCAGCATATTGAATTCCTTTTCCTACAACATCATCTTCTTGACCACCAACAGTTCCCAACTCAGCTTCAACACTAACGTGTCTTGCATGAGCATAATCAACCACTTCTTTTGTCATTTTAATATTTTCATCTAATGGATGATGGGAACCATCAATCATAACAGATGTAAATCCTGCATCAATTGCCTTTTTACAATTTTCAAAAGAAGATCCATGATCTAGGTGAATTGCAACATCCACAGTGATTCCTAAATCCTTCATTAATCCTTTAACCATACCAACAACTGTGTTAAACCCACCCATGTAACGTGCTGCACCTTCTGATACACCAAGAATTACTGGTGAATTCATTTCTTCTGAAACAGTCAGAATTGTTTTTGTCCATTCAAGATTATTAATATTGAATTGTCCAACAGCATATTTCTCTGTTTTTGCTTTTTCAAGCATTTTTTTCATGTTTACCAATGCCATATTCATTCTCCTTTATTTTATTATTTATTTTTCTAATATAAAATAGCCAAAACCTAAGATTCCACATCCAATGTGTGCTCCCACTGCTGGGGTTACCATATGTAGTTCAATCGGCAACGCGTTTGGACATACATCCGTTAAGTGTTTAACGATTTCCTTTGCATCTTCTTCTCTAAGTGTGTGAAAAACTAAAATCTTCACTTTTTTAGCATCTTTTACTTCATTTAAAAACATTTCCAAAGCTCTTTCAACTGCTTTGCGATGTGTTTTTACTTTTTCTTTGCTTACTATTTTACCTTCTTTATTCATTTCTAAAATAGGCTTAATCTTAAGCATGTTACCCATGAATCCCGCAGCCCCACTTAAACGACCGTTTTTAACCAAATAAGTTAAGTTATCAACAACAAAATAAGCATGCATATGATCAATTAAATATTGGGAATAATCTAATATCTCTTGCACTGTTTTTCCCTGCTTAACCATTTCTTTCGCTGTAACAGCAATATAGCCTTGTAAATATGTTGCTGTTTTTGTATCTACTACATGAATTTTTATTTTATCTTCATATTCTTCTCGTAGTGTTTCTACCATTTGCCCAATAGAACTTAATTGATAAGAAATTGAATACATAATAACATCTGTATACTTTTCTTCAATTAATTTTTCTAATAATTCCATCGCTTCTCCAACTGTTGGAGCGCTTGTTGAAGGAATCACAGAATCATTTGCCTTTAATCTAGCATAAAATTCATCTGCTTTGATAGCTATTCCGTCGATGTAATGCTCATCACCGAAATTGATGATTGATCTTAAAACTGGAATTTCAGGATCATAACCCAAATAATCCAGTCCAGCATTAACATCGGAAATGATTGCTATTTTACTCATTTGATTTTCCTCCTTAGTGTTAACCTTAAACATTATACCACAATATTTTTCTTTTTTCAATCTAAAACGATTTCAGAGATATTACACATTGTTTTGGTTTACTTCAATATTGCGAGCGATCCAAACCGCAGGTCCTTCCATCAGGACTTCTTTATTATCGTTATATCTAATTTTCAATTCACCCAACTCTAATTGCACCGTTAGTTCATCTTCGCACAACCCTTTTTGATGAAGAATCACAAAACTGGCAGAAGCTCCTGTCCCACAAGCTAAAGTCCACCCAACTCCCCTTTCATAGGTTTTCATTATTATTCTGTTGTTGTCTATGACTTGTACAAAATTTACATTGATTCCCTTTGTAAATATTTTATGTTTCGCTAACTTCTCACCCAAATCACTATTGATTACTTCTTCTAAATCTTCAACGATTACCACTAAATGATGTGTTGCCATAAAGACTGCATCTACTTTTATTCTCCACCCATTAACCATAATAATTTCATTTAAAAAAGTCTCTTTATTGGTATTGATATCCAACACTTTGCTACTAAAAATTGGTCTTCCTAAATTGATTTTGCCTATAAAAGGCTCTCTTGATAAAACTTTTATTCCCATTTTCCCTGCTAAGGTATTCACTTCAAACTCTTCACTATCAATCAATTTTTCTTGAAGACAAAAGTAAGCAAAGCATCTAATTCCATTCCCACACATTGGTGCTCGTGAACCATCAGCATTATAAAACAACATTTCTATCTCTTTCTCTTCATCAATTCTTGCAATCAACAATCCATCAGCACCAATTCCTGTATGACGATCGCATATTTTTTTGGAAAATTTGGCGTAATCAATATTTTCATCATATATTCCAACAATAAAATCATTTCCACATCCATGATATTTACTATACATACTTCACCTACTCACATTCTTAAACTAACAAATATTATATTCCTATTTCCCTATAAGTTCAATATTAAAATAAAAAAAGAGGTTTTTGCCTCTTTTTCAATTTATCCTATTCTTTATTTTCTCCATACCAGTTAGTAAACTCGTTTAAATTCTCTTCAGATACAAAATCACATCCATGTTGCATATAATATATTTTTTTAATTTCATCATCGGTAATCTCTGATTCCGGTTTTTTATTCATCTCTTTGATTGAAATTTTTATTACTAAATTAAACAACCACTTATAAACCCCCTTTTGTTTTTCTTTGTCAATGCCACCATGAAGATAAAATAACGCCTCATCATTGATTTTGTTCTGCTTTTTTAATACTTCATAGTTTTCTTTGTTATTTTCCGATAAACCTACTGCGCCTATTGCTTTAACTTGATATTTATTGCGTACTTTGTTTAGCCCTGAAACCATCCCCGCAAAAATCCATCCCAAATAAATAATTTCTGCCTTTGGCTTAATTACGTTTTTCGCTTCTACTAAAGAAACGATTTGTAATCCTGTTGTCTCTGCCAACATCATCGCATATTTTTCAGTAAATCCTGTATTAGACTTATATACAATCGCTGTAATCATTGGGGTTGCCTCCCTTTTTGGCTGTTATTAAATTTTTAAAATATAAATCTACTTGTTTTTGGTTTTCAAATACCACAATCTTATCTTGATATAATTCCTGATATTTCTTTTTTCTTAATCTTTGCTTACGCTTACGCCCATCCAACAATACCCATTTAACAAACTCAAAATCTAGTTTTTCTTCACATCCGCTTGCCATATCATCTCTTGTTGTATGACGATATTTTCGGTACCTGCGAATTACATTGATTAAACATGCAATACGATTAAAATTGAAATAAAATAATTGGTCACATTCCTCATATCGTTTGGGAGCAATTCTAGTATAGTTGCCATCAATAATCCAATCTTCTTGTTTCATAAAGCGCATAACATCAACGCTCATATCGATATCAGAGCGTTCCATCCACCCTTCAGAAAAGTGAAGTGAGTCTAAGTGCAAAACCTTAATTTTATACATTTCTCCCAGTTTTCTTGCAAAAGTCGATTTGCCACTTCCAGAATAGCCACATATCTGTATTTTCATAAATCTCCTCTTTGATAGTTATATTATACCATATTTGCCTTTTGTAAACAATTTTTTGTAAAACGCTAAAAAAATGATGATCAAATTTTACAATTTATTGATCACCAGTTATCATTTTATTCGTTTTTTATAAAGTTTACAATATCTTCAATTACTTCTGTTGGTATTTTTCTTCTGATTAAATAAGCCGTATGAATGGTTTCGTTTACGCCGTATACAAAGCAATGGTTTAAGTCTTCATAGTATTTATATTGCACATTGTCTTTTTCTGTAAGTAAGCTTTTATAATCATCCAGCGTTGTTTTTGGTACTTGTAAATCATGTCCCCCTTGCATAATCAACAATTTATAACTAGTTGCTGCTTTGATGAGTTCTGCTTCTAACTCAAACTTATTATAACTCGCCCAATATGCTTCATACGCTCCCATATAAAAGTATTTCTCTTCGCCTATAGCTACTTCTTTTAAGTTTCTAAAGTAATCATAATACGGTAGATAGGTGTCATAATAAGGACTATCTTGTTCTTGTAATTGCCGCATCATAACATCAATAATATGTTCGGTTGTTCCTGCCAATAGAATAGCTCCTTTCATATTGGTATCTATATTTAGGATGATTGGCGCTAATTGTCCTCCCATAGAGTGCCCAACGATAAAAATATTATTATGATCTATTCTAGCATCTGCTCTTAACATGGCTGCTGCCGAAAGAACATCATCAATTACTTCATCATATATCGTAAAATCATAATCTTCGATTAATGTTGTTCCATATGCAAATGTTCTTTTGTCATATCTAATGGAAGCTATTCCTTTTTTTGCTAATTCTTGTGCTAGGTTTTCAAATGGTTCTAAAGCTCCAATTGCTTCATTCATATTGCTTGCTCCAGAACCATGAACCAACACAATTGCTGGAACCATTTCTTTTGCTTCGGGAATTGTCAGTTTACCGGCTAATTCAAACTCATCAGTCTTTACAACAATCTCTTCTTCTACATATGAGTACTCCCCATCATTTGCTCGGCATCCACCAGCAACTAAAAATAAACTCAATATTAACCAAAAAAACAATATTTTTTTCATTCCAAACCTCCTAAGAAAATCAATACAGTTAGTTCTTTTCCAAAACTTTATCGTTGAAGCTTATTGTATATTCTATCTTCTCCATTTTATGAAACTCTTTAAATTTTTCAATTCTATTATTTAAAAGTTTTATTTCGCTCGTTTTGAGTTTTATTCCTTCTTCAAACCATATGTTTTTCACTAATAGTTTACTTTCTTTTCGTATACACGCCATTTCAATTCTGCCGATAAATGCTTCATTGAGTAGTATTGGTAAAACATAATATCCATATAAGCGCTTTGGCTCTGGAGTATATATTTCCCAACGATAATAAAAATCAAACAGTTTTTCAATGAGCTTTCGATCCCACATCATTCCATCTAGTGGGGCTAGGAATTCAACTCTTTGTTTATATTTCTTATTCGCTTTACTTTCTTCTATAACAGCAATGTCTTCGCTACTAATATAAAACTTGTCACTATCGCCTTCGATATTAATTTCGAAAATTTTTTCTTCTTCTAATAATGCTTGATATATTTTTTTTCTTTCTTCTGTTTTTATATTTCTAATTCCTAAGAAAGCATCACTTGGTTTATTCCATAACAAGCCAACCGTTTTTATTCTTCTTAGTACACGCCATTTTTGAAAATCAAAATCATTTGTGATTTCTTCTTTTGCGTTTATAATCTCCGGTGGTAAGACTTGACTCGGCAGAGCAAAATATCTTATTGTTCCTTTACGATGATGAATAACCAGTTTCCCCTGATAGTATAAATCCTCTAAAGCGGCTCTAGACAATCTTGTAGACATCCAATGCCATGCTATTTTTTGATCAAACTCAAGATCTTGAGAACTAATGCATCCCTGTTCTTCAATTTTTGTTAGAATATATTCTTTTACTTTAGCAATCTCTTCGTTGCTGGTATCATTTAAGTAAACATATTTAATACGCTTTAAATAGTTTAAATCTTCTATTTTAACTATTGTTAAATTCTTATCAAAATATTCAATTAATTTACGATCTTCATACAGTAATTCATAAAGCATTTCTTTTTTAAAGCCTTTAATTCGTGCTTGAAGGACTAGTTCAGGGTTTTTCCCACAAACATCAACAGGATCATATTGAATACATCCTGTTCTATCTAGATATTCTAGGATTCCTTGTTTACCAATAAACCGATACTCTCCTAAAAATCCTTGTTTTAAAAGCATAAATCTTCTGGCTTCTTGCTTTGTTAAAGTATAGCTCATCACTTCTCCTAAAATAATTTTTTTTTACTACTAATTATGGTGCTCCTACCGAGAATCGAACTTGGATCTAAGCATTACCATTGCTTTATTTTACCATTAAACTATAGGAGCAAACACCATCTTTTTCATTATACCTTAAAAATAAGAAAAAATAAATAGAATTTTTATTACTATTATTGTATAATGAAACTAGATAAGACAATAATTGAAAGAGGTGCTTTATGATTTTAGATGGAAAAAAGACTGCTGATATGATTACTTTGCGAATTGCCAAAGAAGTTGCCGATATCGAAGATAAGATAACGTTATCTATTTTCCTTGTTGGACAAGATCCAGCTAGTATTGTATATGTTAATAAAAAACAAAAAGCTTGTGATGATGCCGGTATTTTAGTTGATCCTCACTTTTTAAATGATAATGTAACCCAAAAAGAACTACTAAAATTGATTGATGACTGTAATAAAAATCCGAACATACACGGAATTTTAGTCCAAATGCCCCTTCCTTCTCATATTGATGATGATATTATTTTAAATGCTATTGATCCAAATAAGGATGTTGATGGTTTATCAATCATAAATCAAGGCAAACTTTTTTCTGGTGATGAGACAATTGTTCCTGCTACTCCAAAAGGAGTTATTTCCATTTTAAAAAAGAATTATATCGATATTGCTGGAAAAAATGTTGTTGTTGTTGGGCGAAGTCGCCTTGTTGGAAAACCTCTAGCCTTGCTTTTCTTACAAAACAATGCCACTGTTACAATCGCCCACTCAAAAACTTCCAATTTAAAAGAAGTTACGAAACGCGCCGACATCTTAGCTGTTGCTGTAGGAATCCCTAACTTTATCACTGCTGACATGGTTAAAAAGGATGCTGTTGTTATCGATATCGGTATTAACAAAGTCGAAGGAAAACTAATTGGTGATGTTAAATACAACGAGGTTTCTGAAATAGCAAGTTATATTACCCCTGTTCCTAAAGGAATTGGCCCTATGACAATTGCTAGTCTATTGGAAAATGTTTTAATTTGTTACCAAATACAAAAGAAACTACAGGATAAATAATCCTCTTGATTTCTTACTTCATAGTATTCTTTACAACATTAAATTTAAAGTAAGGAGTTTTCACTTATGAAATTAATTGTTGGCTTGGGAAATCCTGGCCTAAGATATAAAAAAACTAGACACAATATTGGCTTTATGTTTGTTGACGAATTGATCAAACAAAACAAAGAAAAATTTTCTTTAAATAAACCATTGAAGTCAGAAATTGCAACTATTATGATTAACAATGAAAAAGTTCTAGTCATCAAACCACAAACATATATGAACCTATCTGGGGAAGCTGTTAACCTTGTATCTAAATATTATCATATTGAAGTGAATGATATCCTTGTTGTTTATGATGACTTTGACTTACCATTAGGAAGAATTAGAATTCGCCCCAATGGCTCTGCTGGTGGTCAAAAAGGAATGAAAAATATAATTGAAATACTGCAAACAACAGAAGTGAAACGCCTAAGAATTGGAATTAATCAAAATGGTTCCCTTGATGCTGTTGATTATGTTTTAGGAAAGTTTTCTAAAGATGATAGCATTACAATTTCTCTCGTTTTAGAAAAAGCAAATGAAATAATCACGACATATTTGAATAACACTTTTGAAAACTTTATGAATAGGTACAATAAAAATGAATAACATTTATACTCTTTTTACAAAAAACTCCACCGTTTCTTCCTTTCTAGAAGCGACTAAGCAAGAGCAGTTTAACTATCTTCTAACTGGAGTTACCAAAAATCATAATTATCTTCTAACATATGCCACTTACTTGAAAAGTGGTTCTTTTGTCGTTTACGTTGCTAATAATGTTTACCAAGCCAATCTTGCTTACGAAGCTTTTTGTCGTGTTGCTGGCCAAGATAATGTCAACCTTTATGTTGTTGATGAATTTCTAGCCCTTGAAGTTGCTGCAATAAGTAACGATTTTAAAGTTGAACGCCTAAACACCTTAAAAAGCATAGTAAATAATGAACCTAAAATAATCGTTACTCATACCGCTGCTTTGTTGAAACCTCTTGTCAACAAAACTTTATGGTCTAATTCAATCATCAAATTAAACGTTAACGATTTACTAATCCCCCAAAATTTTATTAATAATCTAGTAAAAATGGGATATAAACGTACTGCTACTACAGCTGCAAGTGGTGAATTTAGCGTTAGAGGCGAAATTATAGATGTTTTTTCTAGCGGTTATTCTCAGCCTGTAAGAATTAATTTATTTGATGTTGAGATTGAAACCTTAAAATATTTTGATTTAACAACCCAAAAAACAACATCTAAAATAGACTATTTTGAAATATATCCTTTAAATGAAATCATACTTAGTAAATCTCCTGAGGAAATTATTGCTGCTATCACCAAAGATTGTGATGAAATTCCTCCATTTGTTGCTAATGACATCCAAGACTTGGAACACTATGAAAACATTGAAAAAATGTTTAAGTATATAAAGTATATTACAAATGACTATTATTGCTTTTTAGAATATCTCAACAATAAAATTGTCTTTTATGATGATTATCAAAAAATAGAAGATAGTTTCAAACAATTAAGTTGTGATTTAGAGAACTATTTAGAATCAATTAAAATTCCTAAAAAACTAGATCTCTTTTATTTTTTTGATTTACCAAACATTTTTTATACTGTGAACAAACAAATTCACACCAGTGAATTTAAAAAAACACTTCCCAATATAAAACTAGATCACATTTTCGATTTTAATGGCTATCCTGTTGTAAATTATCAAAACGATATCTCTACTCTTTGTGCTGATTTAGCAGCAAATCCACAAAAAACATATGTGATTGCACTCGAATCCAAAGAAAAAATTGGTTTGCTATATGATATTTTTCGGGAGCGATCTCTTGTTTCTCATATTATTGAAGACTTTTCTCAATGTGAAAAAAAACGTATTAATTTAATCAACACCCAGTCTGTTCTAGGTTATGGTTTTTATAATGATATTGAAGTAATTACTGATACTGAAATTTTTAAAACTCCAACTCTAAAGAAAACTCGATATCGAAGCGCTATCCAAAATGTTGTTGCCATTAATTCAAAAGAAGATTTGGAAATTGGTGATTTTGTTGTTCACTATGATTATGGTATAGGTCGTTATGTTGGTTTAAAGACCGTCGAATTGAACGGCCTGCGCAATGATTATCTAAAATTACAATATGAGAATATGGAGCTTTTTATTCCTGTTGAGAAAATTGTCCTTCTTGAAAAATATCAGGGTGGTGAAGGAAGCATTCCTAAACTAACAAAATTGGGCACCAATGAATGGGAAAAGAAAAAGACTGCGATCAGAGAAAAACTGGAATCAATAGCGAAAGACCTAATTGAAGTCCAAGTTAAAAGAGAGACTGAAAAAGGTTTTACATATCCCCCGGATAATAATTTTCAAACGATGTTTGAAGAAGATTTTGAATATGAAGAAACAGAAGACCAAACAAAAATTATTAATCAAATTAAAAACGATATGGAATCGGGTGTATTAATTGATCGTTTAGTCTGTGGCGATGTAGGGTTTGGAAAAACTGAAATAGCAATTAGATCCGCTTTCAAAACTGTTTTTGGTGGTAAACAAGTTGCTTATCTAGCCCCAACAACCATATTAACAAGACAACACTATTACACATTTAAAAACCGTTTAGAAAAATACGGAATAAAGGTTGCTTTGTTAAGTAGACTTGTCACTCCAAAAGAACAAGCTTTGGTATTAGGGCAGTTAAAAACTGGTGCTGTTGATGTTGTGATTGGAACACATCGACTTTTAAGTGATGATATAAGTTTTAAAGATTTAGGGTTATTAATCATCGATGAAGAACAGCGTTTTGGTGTTATTCATAAAGAAAAAATTAAGCGATTAAAAGTTAATGTTAATGTGCTTACATTAACGGCAACACCAATACCGCGAACTCTACAAATGGCAATTATGGGGATTAGACAATTGAGTTTAATTGAAACTCCCCCTGAAGATCGTTATCCTATTCAAACTTATGTGCTTGAATATAATGATGCCATCATTAAAGAAGCAATCTATCGTGAATTAAGTCGTGGTGGTCAAATCTTTTATTTACATAATACCATCAGTGACCTGGAACATGTTTATCGACGCTTAAAGCGCCTTGTTCCTGAGCTAAAAATATGCATTGGTCACGGAAAAATGGCAAGAGAAGATTTAGAAGACACCATTGAAGCCTTTGTTAATCGCGACTATGATTTACTATTGTGTACAACTATTATCGAAACAGGTATAGATATCCCTAACACCAATACGCTAATAATAGATGATGCTGATCGATTGGGCTTGTCACAAATTTATCAAATAAGAGGACGTGTCGGTCGTAGTGATCGTATTGCTTATGCTTATTTAACATACAAACCAAATAAAGTATTGACGAGCCAAGGAGCAAAAAGACTTTCAGCAATCAAAGAGTTTACTCGCTTAGGGAGTGGCTATCGTATTGCCGTAAGAGATCTCGCGATTCGCGGTGCTGGAGATATTCTTGGTAGCGAACAATCTGGTTTTATAAACTCTGTTGGTATTGATATGTATATGAAATTACTAGAAGAAGCCGTGAATAAGATAAAAGGCATTCCTGAAAAACAAGATGTTTCTTATCAAATTGATGTTTCCAAGCATGTTGATGAAAGTTATGTTTCTGATGATGCCATTAAAATTCTGATTCACAAAGAAATTAGTAGTATTGATTCAAAAGAAACCAAATTGAAAATTATTGGAGACTTTACTGATCGCTTTGGAAAACTCAACACAGAGATTCTATTATATATTGAAGAAAAGTATTTGGAATCACTACTAAAAAAATTCAACATCACCAATATTTTAGAAGCTAAATATTTGGTAACTATCATTATTCCAGAAAAAGATTCGTTAACTATAAAAGGTGATGAGCTGTTTATTATTGCTTATCATATTAGTCCTGATTTTACATTTGAATATCGTCGTCATCAAATCATTATTAAAATAAATAAACTACCTGATGATAAATCCTGGATTTATAAATTATCTGGTTTATTAGAGAAACTTACTTCAACAAAAAAAGCACCAGTTTAATGAACTGACGCTTTTTTATTTGATTACTACTTTATCGTTTTCTACATCTACAACATAATGATTGTTTGGTATTATTTCACCACTTATGATTTCTTTTGCGATCACAGTTTCTATTTCTCGTTGAATGAATCTTTTAATCGGTCTCGCTCCATACTCATGAGAATAACTGCTGTTAATAATATAAGCTTTTGCTCTATCGCTAAATTCAAGTTCTATCTGTTCTTGCTTTAAACGATTTTGTAACAACTTCAACATTTTTTCAACAATCTTAAATTGAACTTCTTTTGTTAGTGGTTTGAAAATAACAATTTCATCAATACGATTCAAAAATTCTGGTCTGAATTTGCTTTTCAACAATCCCATTGCTTCTTTTTCTTCCCCATTCAGTAAAAATTCACTACCTAGGTTTGATGTCATAATAATAATTGTATTTTTAAAATCGACTACTCTTCCTTGTGAATCCGTTAGGCGACCATCATCTAAAATCTGCAAGAGAATATTAAAAACATCGCTATGTGCCTTTTCTATTTCATCAAATAAAACAATTGAATACGGATTTCTCCTAACTTTTTCTGTTAATTGTCCACCTTCTTCATAACCAACATATCCTGGAGGAGCACCTATCAATCTACTAACAGAAAACTTTTCCATATACTCACTCATATCAATCCGAACGATATTACTTTCACTATCAAACAATGCATCAGCAAGGCTCCGAGCAACTTCTGTTTTTCCTACTCCTGTAGGTCCAAGGAACAAAAAGGAACCAATCGGTCGGTTTTGATCTTTAATTCCTGCTCTTTGACGAATGATTGCATTACTTACAAGTTCGATTGCTTCTTCTTGTCCAATGACTCTTTTCTCCAATGTTTCTTTCAAGTTTAAGACTTTTTCACGCTCTCCCTTCATGATTTTAGCAATCGGTATGCTCGTGTTTTTAGAAATTACTTTTGCTATCATCTCTTCAGTAACTACTTCTGATAACAGATTGTCTTTCTTTTCTTCGCCTTGCAACTCATTCAGTTTTTTCTCAAGACTTGGTATTTCTTGATACTTTAATTCCGATGCTCGCTTATAATCTCCTGTATTAAAATAATTATCTAGATTGAATTTAGCTTGTTCCAATTTCTTTTTTACTTCTTTTGCGGCATTGATAACGTCTTTTTCGTGTTCCCATCGATAACGTAATTGTTGATCTTCATTTTTTAAGCTCAATAATTCTTCTTTTATTTTATTTAGTCGTTCCATACTTGCTGGATCTTTTTCTTTCTCCAAGGCAACTCTTTCGATTTCTAGTTGTACAATTTTACGACTAGTTTCATCGAGCTCTGATGGCATTGAATCAATTTCTACTCTGATTGAAGCACAAGCCTCATCAATTAAATCAATCGCTTTATCAGGTAAGAATCGTTCTGTTAGATACCGATTTGACAATACTGCTGCACTAACAATTGCCCCATCTGTGATTCTTACTCCATGATGAGTTTCAAATCTTTCTTTTAACCCTCGTAAAATACTAATTGTATCTTCTACCGTCGGTTCTTTGATTAGCACTTGTTGGAATCTTCTTTCTAGCGCTCTATCCTTTTCAATATACATTCGATATTCGTTTAAAGTTGTTGCTCCAATACAATCAATTTCTCCTCGTGCTAGCATCGGCTTCAACATATTTCCAGCATCGAGAGCACCATCTGCTTTACCGGCACCAACAATCAAATGAATTTCATCGATGAATAGAATAATCTGCCCTTCGCTTTCCTTTATTTTATTTAGTACTGCTTTTAATCTTTCTTCAAATTCTCCTCTAAACTTTGCTCCGGCAACTAAAGCACCCATATCAAGTTCATAAATCGTTTTATTTTTTAAGGTTAGTGGTACATCATCTTTCACAATTCTGCTTGCTAGTCCTTCAATAATTGCTGTTTTACCAACACCAGGTTCTCCAATTAAAACCACATTATTCTTTGTTTTTCGAGCTAAAACTTGAATGATACGCCTTATTTCTTCGTCTCGTCCAATCACAGGATCGACTTTTCCTTTTTTAACTTCCTCAACAATATCTCTACCAAACTTTTTAAGAATATCTTTGTCTTGGCTATAATCTTGCATTTCCATATTTTCACCTCTGTTAGCACTCTGCGAGTTTAAGTGCTAATTTTATTATACCACTCTTTTTTTCTTTGTCAATACGATTGCATAAAAAAAGAACGTTGCTTTTCAACGTTCTTCGTTAATTCGTTTTCTTATGCGTAATATGACAAGAATCTAACCATATATGAATCATAATCTTCATCCATCGAAACATCAAAATCAACACCATTCACAACGATATCCATAACATTATTATCTAGTGGTGAACCAGAAATACTATCATAGAAGGCATGTCCTGGGTCAAACATTAGTTTACTAACATCATTTAAGTATAGTAGTGCTGTAATTGACTCCGTATCATCAAATCTAGATGCTGCGTATTGATCTAAATATCCATCTGCATCAAATTGTGGATCAGCTGCTTGATATTCTCTTGATAATAAGAAGTATTCTTGAAGTACTCGATATAGTGATTCATTATCTACATATGTTGGACGAGATCTAACCGCCATAACATATGCTGTGTCTCCACCAGTACTAATTCTCGTGTCTTCTTTTGTTTTATTATCTGGCCAAGGGAATGGAACATAACCGAATTCTGTACTTCCTTCACCCCATACAGTTGCTGTCCATCTTGCGCTATGACGAACAAACCACAAACTTCCAGAACTGCAAAGTGCTTTTCCATCAATGAATATACCATCTGTTTCCGCCCATGTTGGTACTTTTTCATAAGTGCCATCAAGATATAATTGACGTAAAACTGCGGTTGCTTGACGAGCATAAGCATGTTTAATATTTACTTTTGTTGAAGCAGTATCTGTAATTTTAATACCACCGGCATTAACCATTCCAAACCAATAATAGTAAGGATGTCCTGCTAGAACATATGTATCATCTGGTAATACTGCTTGAGCAGTTTTTACCCAATTAGAAAAATCAGTATATGTCCAAGTTCCTGCATTAAACAAACTAGCTGGTGAAACCAAATTGTACTTCTTCAACATACCATAATTGTAATAAATTCCTAAATCAATATTTACTGCTGTTGGATT
>Ga0265294_10002262_pt1 | contig 25421 bp, 27 predicted proteins | sample MunlanPumphouse3_FD_192504 | JGI IMG/M metagenome (GOLD analysis project Ga0265294, IMG submission 192504) | Groundwater microbial communities from a municipal landfill in Southern Ontario, Canada - Pumphouse #3 | ecosystem: Environmental > Aquatic > Deep subsurface > Groundwater | place... | reverse complement strand
ATTTCTAATCTCGCTTACTGATTTTTGGGAGAAGAATAAAGATAATTTAGTTATTATTAAAGATTAAAAATAAAATAAATAAAAATATGAAAATGTTTAATAAAATTCAAAAAAGATGGGATAAAGAAAATGAAGAAATAAAAGCGTTACCTAGATTGTTAATTACAATTGCATCTATTTTTTTAGCAGTAATTATAGCATCTATTTTTATGGCTGTTACCGGTAGCTTTGTGGGTGGAAGTCTAGCTATTATAATTTCATATCTTGTATTTAAGAAGCTTTTTGAAAAGCTAGTAAGAAAGATTAAAAAATAAAATAAAAATATATGATAGATTTTTTAATTTATGCATTAGCTTTATTCTCAGCACCTTTTTTGAATGGTTTGTTATCCATTGTTTTGACAATAATTTTTGCTCCGGTTATAGGTTTATTAAAAAGAAAAAATAATGAAAAATTACTTAATATAGTTTTTTCTATTGAGTCCTTTTGTTCTACATTTTTAACTATAATTCTTTTAGATAAAGTATTAAATATATTTAGTCTCGGCATAAATTGGCTTTTTGTTATTCTTTTCATCGTAATAATGTTAATAAATGGGACACAAAGGATAAAAAACACTACTAACAGAGACAAGCTTTTTGAAATTTACGAAACAGTTGGAGATATTTTAGGTATTTTATCAGGTTTTATAGTTCTATTTTTATTGTAATTTATAAAAATTATGAAAAATTCAAAAGAAACATTTGAAACGCTTTGGAATTATTGTACATCCAATAATCGTTTATGTTTAAAATTGAAAAATTGGTATGATTTATTTAAATTACTAGGGAATACGGATAATTTAAGTGGTCATGGTAATGATGGAGAACCAGCTGATCCAGTAATCATTGATCATAATTGGTATGAGATTATTCCATTAGAAAAACAACTTCAATTTAAAAGTTATATTGAATGGGCAGAAAAGAATAATCGATTAGAAGTAATTGGAGAATATATAAGGTCTTTGTCAGAGGAGGAATGGGAACATTTTGGGTAGATAAATTATGGTTGATTATGGTTGATTTTTTGCTTTTTTCGTTCTATTATCAAGATAATGAAAATTAGAATTACAAACAATTTATTATTTATTTCAAACACCTCTTTTTGGGTGTTTTAATTTTAAAAAATGGCACAAGAAAACAAAAAAAATAATTCAGCGAATGTCGGTTTTGAAGAGAAGCTTTGGGCTGCTGCTGATAAAATGCGTAATAATATGGACCCTGCAGAATACAAGCATGTAGTTCTTGGGTTGATATTTTTAAAATATATATCAGATTCATTTGAAGAAGTTGCTAAGAAAATAAAAGATGATCCCGAGTATTACGAAGGACAAGAAGAAGACAGAGATGCTTATCTTGCAGAGAATGTTTTTTGGGTACCACAAGAAGCAAGATGGGAATATATAAAGAATAACGCTAAAAAGCCAGAGATAGGAAAGATTATTGATGATGCAATGATTTCTATTGAAAAAGATAATTCTAGTTTAAAAGGGGTATTATCAAAGAATTACGCAAGACAAGAATTAGATAAAACTAGACTGGGAGAACTTATTGATCTTGTTAGTACAATTACTTTAGGAGATAAAGAGAGTAGAAGTAAAGATATTTTAGGAAGAGTTTATGAGTATTTTCTTGGACGTTTTGCTGGAGCAGAGGGTAAGGGTGGTGGAGAGTTCTTTACTCCTCAATCTGTAGTAAAATTACTTGTTAGAATGTTAGAACCATACAAAGGAAGAATTTTTGATCCATGTTGTGGAAGTGGTGGAATGTTTGTTCAGAGCGAAAAGTTCATAGAAAGCCACGGAGGCAGTACGGCTGATTTGTCTGTTTATGGACAAGAATCAAATCCAACAACTTGGAGATTGTGTAAGATGAATCTTGCTATTCGAGGAATAGAAGGAGATATAGGCTCAAAGAATGCTGATAGTTTTCACAATGATTTACATAAGACATTAAAAGCTGATTATATTTTAGCAAATCCACCTTTTAATGTTAGTGATTGGGGAGGAGAGCGTCTTAAAGAAGATATAAGGTGGAAATACGGTATTCCTCCAGTAGGAAATGCAAATTATGCATGGATTCAACATATGATTCATCATCTTGCACCTACTGGTATTGCTGGATTTGTTATGGCAAATGGATCCCTGTCTTCTAATACATCTAACGAGGGAGAAATACGAAAAAGACTTATAGAAGAAGGACTTGTTGATTGTATTGTTGCTATGCCATCACAACTATTTTATACAACTCAGATTCCAGCTTGCTTGTGGTTTGTTTCTCGAGATCGCTATAATCACAAATTTAGAAATCGTCATGATGAGATTCTTTTTATTGATGCTCGTAAAATGGGAACAATGGTGACTCGTAAAAATAGAGAATTTACAGAAGAAGATTTAGATAAGATTTCTGAAACTTATCATGCTTGGAGAACAATTGACGGTAAATACGAAGATATTAAAGGTTTTTGTAAGGCAGCAAAAATAGAAGAAGTTGAAAAGAACGGATTTGTTCTTACTCCAGGAAGATACGTTGGAAGTGATTATGAAGAAGAAGATGATGGAACATTTGAAGATAAGATGGAAAAATTAACTTCTGAATTATCTGAACAATTTAAAGAATCAAAAGTTTTAGAAGAGAGAATTAAGAAAAATCTTAAAGATATTGGATTTGAAATAAAATAATTATGAATTTCTTAGAGAGATTAAAAATAGATTCATGGTGGAAGGTTGTTTTATTATTAGGAATAGGTTCTATTTTTATGTCTTTTACTATTGATGTTGATTTTGTGCAGGAAAGATATTTATTTGGTGTTGGTCTTGGAATGCTGCTTATTGGTATTTCTTATTGGATTGCAGAAAAAAGTTTTTCTGAAATAAAACCTCCTAATGTTTATACTGGTCCAGCAGCATTGATCTCTTGGAAAGAAATTCATCATAACCTAATTACTTGTATCATGCTTACCCTCGGACTCATTCTTATCTGTCTATTTGGGTTTCTAATTGTAAAAAATCTAATTTAATTATGAAAACAGAAATTGTAACAAAAATTGAAAAAGATAGTAATGAAAATCCACGAAAAAATTGGAAAGAGTTAACATTAGAAAAAATTGCTGAACTCTCAAAAGAGGTTTATTTGCCAAATCATGATGAAGAGCTTTCATATATAGGATTAGAACATATTGATCAGCAAACGCTTTCTCTTAATTCCATTGGTAAATCAACTGATGTAACAAGTAGTAAATTTCGTTTTAAAAATGGAGATATTCTATTTGGCAAATTAAGGCCATATTTTAGAAAAGTATATAGACCAAAATTCTCAGGAATTTGCTCTACAGACATATGGGTAGTAAGAGCAAAGTCTCAAATTGATCAAAGTTGGCTATTTTACCTGTTTACTGGTGAAAATTTTATTAAACTTGCAAGTGGAGGTAGTAGTGGAACTCGTATGCCAAGAGCTGATTGGCATCATTTAAAAGATACCGCGTGGCTAGTCCCAGAATTATTCGAGCAAAAAAGAATTGCTGAAATTCTTTCTTCTCTTGATGATAAAATAGAACTTAATCGAAAGATAAATAATAATTTAGAGAAAATAGCAAGCTTATTATTTAAGCAGTGGTTTATTGATATTGATAATGACTTGCCTAAAGGGTGGAAAATAAAACCACTTCAAGAGGTTTTTGATTTTCTTGAGGGGCCAGGTATTAGAAATTGGCAATATTCAGAAACAGGAACGCGATTTATAAATATTCGTTTAATAAACAAAGGAGATATAGATGTTGTGTCTGCAAATTATATTAACCAAAAAGATGTGGATGAAAAATACCAGCATTTTTTATTGGAAAAGGATGATTTGGTGCTTTCGGCTTCAGGGACACTTGGAAGGAGCGCAATTGTTAGAAAAAATCATTTACCATTACTTCTTAATACAAGCGTTATACGTTTTCGTCCTCGAGACGGTATTAGTTATCCATTTATGTATCAATACTTACATTCCAGTGCATTTCTTAAAGAGCAGGTAAGTTTATCCAGCGGAAGCGTACAGGCGAATTTTGGACCTACGCATTTAAAACAAATGTCTGTAATTGTGCCAGACGATGAAACTTTAGCAAAGTTTAATAAAATTTGTGGATCATTTTATAAGTTAATACTTTTCAATTTAGATCAAAATAATTTATTACAAAGAACAAGAGACTCTCTTTTATCTCGTTTAATGAGTGGGAAGATAAGGGTAAATGAAAAATATGAATAATAAATATAAAGAAGATAATTTAGAAAATGCAACACTAGAATGGCTAAAGGATATTGGATATTCTGTTGCTTTCGGTCCTGATATTGCTTTTGATGGATCAACTCCAGAAAGAAGCGAAGAAGCAGGATATTCAGATGTTATTCTTAGGGGGAGATTAGAAGAGGCCATTTTTAAAATCAATCCTGATATTCCAGAAGAAGCTAGGGAGGAAGCCTTAGTTAAAGTATTGAATGTTCCATTTTCAAGTCCTGTTTTAATAGAAGCAAATAAAGCATTCCATAAGATGCTATTTGAAGGGGTTGATATAACATATAGAGATGAGAATGGAATAACTAGAGGAGACAAGGTTTATTTATTTGATTTTAATAATCCTAATAACAATGATTTTCTTGCAGTTAATCAATTTACTATTATAGAAAATCGAAATCGTAGGCCAGACATTTTAATTTTTGTAAATGGAATTCCGTTAGCTATTTTTGAGTTAAAGAATCCAGCAGATTCAAATGCAACATCTACAGGAGCATTTAATCAATTACAAACATATAAAAAAGATATACCATCTCTTTTTGCATATAACGAGCTTTGTATTATTGCAGACCATATTTGGAGTTCATACATAGGAACAATCTCTTCTAATAGGGATCGTTTTATGGGTTGGAAAAGTATTGATGGAAAAGAAATAGTAAAAAGAAATGAATTAGAAACATTGATTAGAGGAGTATTTGATAAAGAAAGATTTTTAGATTTAATTAAAAATTTTATTGTTTATGAATTAGATGGAGAAGAACTAATTAAAAAAGTTGCTGGATATCATCAGTATTTTGCTACCAATAAAGCGGTGCAAAGAACGATGGAGGCAACAGCGGAAAATGGAGATAGAAGAGCGGGGGTAGTGTGGCATACACAAGGAAGTGGTAAGTCATTAACAATGGTATTTTTTGCGGGCAAGGTAATTCAAGCATTAAATAATCCAACATTAGTCATACTTACGGATAGAAATGATTTAGACGAACAACTCTATGGATTATTTTCAAGATGTTCTGATGTTATTAGACAAACTCCGGTTAAGGCTGAAGGTAGAGAAAATTTAAAAGACGTTCTTTCTGTTGCTTCGGGAGGAGTTATTTTTACAACAATTCAGAAATTTATGCCTGAAAATAAAGGAGGATCTTATCCTTTGCTTTCTGATAGGAGAAACATTGTTGTTATAGTTGATGAAGCTCATAGGAGCCAATATGATTTCATAGATGGTTTTGCTAGAAACATGAGAGATGCACTTCCTAACGCTTCTTTTATTGGTTTTACAGGAACACCTATTGAACTTAGTAATGCCAATACAAGAGCTGTTTTTGGAGAATATATAGATATATATGATATTACTAGATCGGTAGAAGATAAGGCAACAGTTCCTATTTATTATGAACCAAGACTAGCAAAAATTGAATTATTAAAAGAGACCACTCCTAAAATAGATCAGGAATTTGAAGAACTTACAGAAGGAGAAGAAGAGAAAAAGAAAGACAAATTGAAAAGTAAATGGGCTAAATTAGAAGCAATGATTGGTTCGGATAGCAGAATTAAACTAGTGGCACAAGATATGGTTAATCATTTTGAAGACAGATTATCAACTCTTGATGGAAAGGGAATGTTTGTTGCTATGAGTAGAAGAATTGCGGTTGAGATGTATGAAGAAATAAAAAAGTTAAGACCACAATGGCATAGCGATGATATAAATAAAGGATTTATAAAAGTTGTTATGACTGGTTCTGCCAGTGATCCAGAGAATTTTCAAAAACATATTTATACAAAGGAGCAAAGAGATTTAATTGCTAAGAGAATGAAAGATAATAATGATGAATTGAAATTAGTTATTGTAAGAGATATGTGGCTTACAGGATTTGATGTTCCTTCTTTGCATACAATGTACATAGATAAACCAATGAGAGGACATGGACTTATGCAAGCAATAGCTAGAGTTAATCGTGTTTTTAAGGATAAGCCGGGAGGATTGATTGTTGATTATTTAGGAATTGCTACTTTCCTTAAAGAAGCTACAGCAAGATATACTCAAGCGGGAGCAGGAGTTCCAGTTGTAGATCAAGAAGAGGCTGTAAGTGTGATGCTAGAAAAATATGAAATAGTAAAGGATATGTTTTATGGTTTTGATTATTCTAAATACAAAGGAGCTAATCAATCAACAAAAGTAGGAATTCTTTCGGAGGCAATGGATCATATTTTACAAAATGTTGATGATAAGAAAAAATACTTTAAAGTTGTTACAGAATTATCAGCAGGATTTTCTTTAGCGGTTCCAAATGAGCGGGCTTTAGAAATAAAAGATGATGTTGGATTTTTTCAATCGGTTAAATCGTTTATTCAAAAATTTGATAGTACCGGAGGTTTTGGTGGACCAACAGAAGAAGATTATGATCAAGCAATAAAACAACTTGTTTCTGAAGCTGTTGTGTCAGATAAAGTAATTAGTATTTTTGATGCTGCGGGAATAAAAACACCAAACATTTCTGTTTTGTCAGATGAATTTTTAGAAGAGGTTAAGGGATTAGAATATAAGAATGTTGCTTTAGAGCTTTTAAAGAAAGTAATAAACGACGAAATAAAAACAATGGAGAGAAAGTTTTTGGTAAAATCAAAAGTTTTTTCAAAAATGCTAGAAGAAACAATTAAGAAATATCAAAATCGAACAATTGAATCGGCACAAGTTATAACTGAGTTAGTTGAATTAGCAAAAAAAATAAGAGGAGAGAAAGAAAGAGGTGTTAATCTTAATTTAAGTGAAGACGAAACAGCCTTTTACGATGCTTTATGTGATAATGAGAGTGCTGTAATGGAATTAGGAGATGAAACTTTAAAAACTATCGCTAGAGAATTAGTGATTATGTTAAGAAGGAATACCTCTATTGATTGGACGCTTAAACAAAGCGTACAGGCTAGATTGAGAGTGTTAGTTAAAAAACTATTGAATAAGTATAAATACCCTCCAGATAAGCAGGAAAACGCCACAAAGACTGTTTTAGAACAAGCTGAGGTTTTGTGTAAGGATTGGGGAGTAGAGGATTAAGTAAGTTTAAATTTTATAAAGACCATGTTAGCATTATAATATCTAGCCTCTAGGGATTCTGGTGGTTTTCTTTGCTAGGGGCTGGATAATAAATTTATTTATTATGAAAACAAAAGATGAAATAATATATTCTGAAATTAACGAGGTAAGAAAAATGCAAAACGAGGAATATAGTTTATTATCTCAAAAACATTATTGGTTAATGATTTTGGATGTTGGAATAATTACTTTTTTAATAAAAGAGGAAGTTGGTTTTTGTTATATTTTATTTTTCGGAATTTCTTTAATAATTTCAATATCTTCTTTGTATAGTGTAAAATATATGAGGAGTTTAAATCTTGATACGATGATAAGTAGTGATAAAGAGGACAGAATTTTTTTGAAAGATTTTAATAAGAAATTTATTAAAGCAATAAATAAGAACCAAAAAGGAATTACTCGAAGGGCTAATTTTTTAAAAGTATCTATAGTATTTGTTTTATTAGGAATTGTTCATCTTATAATAAATTTAATTTAAATATAATATGTTAGAATATCAAGAATATAAAAATGATGAAGAAGTAGAGGAAGAATCACTGAGTTCAAGAAACTATCGCAAAAGTATATAATAAAAATATAAATTAAGATAGTTAAAAAATATGGATACTAAATATACTCGCCTAACCCTTCTCGAAAGAGAAGAAATTAGCAAGGGGATATATGCTTTTGAAACCTTTACTCAAATTGCATTAAGATTAAATAGACGCACATCAACAATAACAAGAGAAGTATGGAATCAAGTTAAAGTAAAGAGATGGTGTTACTCTGCAGTAAAAGGAGAGAATCTGTCAAAAGAAAAGAAAAAGAAAAGTGGTAGAAAAAAGAAGTTAGACTTAAACGTTCTTCTTTTAAACTATGTTCAAAGTAAATTAAAAGAAGACTGGTCTCCCGAAGAAATTGCTAAAAGGATAAAAATTGATTATCCTAAAGATAATACTATGAGAATATCACATGAGACAATATATCAATATCTATACTGCCTCCCTAAGGGTGAGCTTAAGAAAGATTTAATGAAAGGTCTTCGAAGAGAGAGGAAAAGAAGATTATCAAGAGGAAGTATTAATAGCAGAAAAAAGAGAATAGAAGATATTGTATCTATAAAAGAAAGACCGAAGGAAGTAGAAGGAAGAATAATCCCTGGGCACTGGGAAGGAGATTTAGTTATTGGGAAAAATCGTGCTAGCGCTATTGGCACTCTTGTTGAAAGGACTACAAGATTAACAATCATTGTCCCATTAAAAGAAAAAACTGCTTTTGCGGTAGCAAATGCTTTTTCCAAAGCCTTCAAGCGTATTCCAAAGAAATTAAAAAAGACTTTAACATACGACAGAGGTTCTGAAATGTCCCTGCATAAACTGTTTACAGATGAAAGTAAGGTAAAAGTGTTTTTCGCTGATCCATATTCTCCTTGGCAAAGAGGAACAAACGAAAACACGAACGGTTTAATCAGGCAGTATTTTCCAAAAGGTACTGATTTCAAAGAGGTATCTGCTTCTGAGCTTAGGGAGGTAGAAAGACGTCTTAATTCACGTCCAAGGAAAGTACTTGGTTACTATACCCCCGCTGAAAGATTTTACAGATTAATTGCCAAGAAAAAAGTTGCAATAGATTCTTGAATTCAGCATCAGAAGAATTGGAAGATTGTGATTTTGATTGTGGGGAAAAGGGAATATAGAGATAAAACTATTAAGAAGTTTTAAATTTGTGACTAATACTTCATTAAATATACATAAGTTGATGGGATTGGTTAATCTTGCTGAGATAGATTTTTTGATTTGTGAAAAAATATACAAAGGAGTTTTAAACGATTCAATAAAAGCTTATCCTACCGGGGTTGATAAAAAAATAGGAGAAGATTTTTTATTGCTAACCGCTAATAATGCTTTTGATAACGCAGTTTCCATATTACATACTTTAATCTGTTCGAATAAAAAGGAAGAAATAAGAATAAAACCGTTATTGGAGGCAGTTTTAAATAGTGATAAGGGATTTGAAGATTCTATTCCGGATGAAAAACTTATAATTTTTATTGATAAAATTTATAACAATTATCCAAATACTAATTCTCCTGATTTTAATTTTTTGACAGAGGATGATGATAGGTTGATCGGTGATATTATGGGTGACTTAAGGAAAAAGAAAAGGTTAGCTGATAAGTTAACAGTGCTTGATGATTTAAAAAATAAATTTGAAGAATTTAAATTTCATAAAATAAGACATCAATTGGTTGCACACAAAAATAAATTTTTAGAATCTCCATCTGGTCATGCTAATTTATATCTCAAAGAAGAAGTTATTAAAAATTTAGGGGATATAGTTAAAGAATTAAAAATTGATACTTATTTTTGGTTTGATTATTCTTTAGACAATCCTTTAAAATATACAATTAAATCTTATGAAGATTTAGTTTTAAATATCAAGAAACATGAACACATTTAAACAGGCAGCAATTAAAGTTTTAAAAAAGGTTAAAAAACCATTACATTATAACGAAATAACTAGATTAGCTTTAGAGTCCGGATTTTTAGAAACCGAAGGAGCAACTCCGGAAGCAACAATGAATTCTCAAATTGTAATTGATATTAAAAAGAAAAAAGGGGCTTCAGATTTTATTAAAATTGCACCGGGTACTTTTGCGTTAAATCCTAATAAAAAAGAAGAAAAGATAACACCTAAAATTATAGAATTTGAAAAAACGGAGGAAGAAAAAATAAACATAGCAGGAGGTTTTACTGGTAAAGGGGGAGAATACTTAGTTTGTAGTAAATTATTATTTCGTGGTTTTAATGCAAGCATAATGAGTGTTGATGTTGGAATGGATATTGTGGCAGTAAAAGATAATCTATTGTTTGGGATACAAGTTAAGACTTCAAATTTAAATAAATTTAATACTTACGTATTTGATATTCGTAAAGTTTCTTTTGAGCGTCATAATAATGGTAACATATTTTATATTTTTGTTTTACATTCTGAAAATAAGGATGATTTTTTAATTTTACCATTACATGAAATTGAAAAGAAAATTCATGAAAAATCTATATTGGAGGTTATGAATGGAAAAAGATTAAGAGTAAACATTAAGGTTAGAGATAAAAAAGTTTACCTTGGAAATATGAATCATGAAATGGGATATTTTTTAAATAATTGGAATTTAATAAAATAAAATATGATATTTTGTGTAATCCCTTCATGGATTAGTTTGGTCTTCGAGATAATGGATAATACTTTTTTTGGAACTTTATTTGCTGGAATCATTTTAGCGTTTATTGGTTTTTCTTTATATAGAGAACAAAAAAGCGTTGATATAAAATATGAAGATCTACGTAAAATTAGAGAGGCGGCCGCATCATTATTAGCAAATATAGAAATTGTTTCTAGAAAATATAAACAGCAGTTAGATTTATATACCAATACAGAAAATCAACTCAAAATAGTTAATGGTTTAAAGAATAAACTTACGGAACTTGGAGAAGATTATGATAAAAAGATTTTCAATGAATTTAATGAAATGTCTTTTGAGATCGATGATAACACAGATTTTTTAGTTGCTTTAATGCAAATTGATGGAAATTATGGAGAAGATGTGAAAATTATTATAAAAGAAGTAGTATTTTTTAATTTAATTATTAGGAGTGTTAATGTGATACCTTCCTTATCGCAATCACAAGAGAAACTAGAAGAATATAGAGAGAATTTGGAAAAAACAACTAAGAATTTAAGAATTATTTTACAAAAAGTAATTAAAAAAGATAAGCCTAATTATTAGTAAGAGATAATAAGTGGTTAATTTCTTTATTTGTGGTTTCTAAATCTCCAACAGCATCAATCCAATCAAAAGTTCTGAATTTTTTCTGCCATGTGAGCCAACTTAGGAAGCCTTTGTTCACAAGGCTTCTTTTAATACCCCTTACCAATGTTCGAACTTCTTCATTGCACAAAAATACAACTTAGTTTAAAATATATTTAATATGAAAAACAAATCATTTACTTTAATAGAACTTCTTGTTGTTATAGTAATAATAGGAATACTAGCAGGAGTAATAATGATCTCTACTTCTTCTTCAATTGATAAAGCTAGTATAGCTAAATCAAAAGTATTTGAAGAAAGTGTACAAAACAATCTAGCAGTTAGTATGGTTTCTAAATGGGCATTAGACGGGAATACCAAAGACATGTGGGGTGATAATAATGGAACATGGAATGGTGCAGTGGCTGGAAACAATAGATCTGCTAATTATAGACCAGTATCTGAGTGTATATCTGGACAATGTTTAAATTTTGATGGAACGGATGATTATATTATAATTCCTTCTTTTAGTAGTTTGCAAGGAGCCGATGCTTTTACATTTTCTTTATGGGCTTATAAAATTAATACGATAGATGGACAAATTTTTTGGCGTGAAAGTGGTTTTTTAATAGATGATCTTCATGAGCTTGGAGTAAAATACAGATTCAGATTTAATTTGGATAGTGCGTGGAGATCGGATCATAGTTTTTCATACAGTCTTAATCGATGGGAGCACATAGTTTTGTCTTGGGATGGAATAAACACATTTGCGTATTTGAATGGTCGTGAAGTTGTTAATGATACATTAGATTCAGCATATGAAAAAATGTCTGATTTATCGAGTACCTTATATATTGGTATAAGATCTGGCCAAGCAATTTTCGAAGGGAACATTGATGATATAAGAATATACAACGCAGCCTTATCTACCTCTCAAATCAAACAAAACTACATCGCAGGACTAAACTCAATGCTAAGTAATGGAAACATATCTAACAAAGAATACAATGAAAGAATAAACGAACTAGCCTATGGTAAATAGAAACAAACAATAATCATTTACTTTGATTGAAATTATATAGTTTAATTTTAAAAAATAGTTTTATGGATTATAAAGAAGCAATTGAAATCTTATTAAATTTAATAAAAAAATATTCACTCGAGGGGGAGGAAAAGGATGCTATTGTAATGGCGATAGGAACTTTAGATTGTGGTGCACTTGCTCATAATAGATTCAAAAGTGTGATGAAGTCTATAAAGGAGAAGAAAAATAATTCTTAAAGTAGGGATGGTTTTAATTTTTTTGATGTGATATAATTATTTAAAATAATTAATAAATATAAAATATATGTTAAGTTTTATAGTTTTCGTAGTATTATTAATTTGGGTAATATCTCTTAATGATAAAGTTAACAAATTAGAAAGAAAAATAAAAAATAATCTTTGTACGAAGACTATAGAACAAGTTCCTAAAGCAGAAGAAGAATATAGCTCTCATCTAGAGGAAACCAATAATGCGCAACATAGTATTGTAGAAAATAACACTTTTTGGAATTGGCTTAAGGAAAATTGGATTATGAAATTAGGAGCTTTATTGCTTTTAATGGGTTTTGGATGGTTAGCCACATATGCGTTTATGAATAATTGGGTTGGTCCCGCTGGAAGAATACTTTTGGGAATAACCGCAGGGGTTGTTTTTCTTATTATTGGAACAATGGTAATAAGGAAACGTCAAAACCAAGGGGAAGTTTTTTTAGCACTTGGATCAGGTATTGTATTAATAACAACATATGCCGCTAGAGTATTCTATGATTTTTTTGATCCATTTTCATCTTTAGGTATAATGTTTTTAAGCATTGTATTTGTGGCTTTTGTTGGCGTAAAATATAAAAGTAAATATTTACCAACAATTAGCCTCATTTTTGCTGGACTAGCCCCATTATTAACAGGGTCTTCTGCAACAGATTATATTTTATTGTTTACATACTTATTAATTATCATACTAGGAGTAAACTGGGTTGTTGCTATTAATGGTCAAAGAGGTTTAATCTTAAGCTCATTAATATTAGTTATTTTTTACAGCATTCCATGTTTATTTAATCATTACGAGCCACTATTATCATTTGCATATATTTTTACAATTATATTCTTTATATCAAATATAATTAGTATTCTTAAGTTAGAAAATGACAAACACGGTATTAACATGTTAACTGCTGGAATTAATACACTTTATCTACTTGGTTCTATTTTAGTGTTGGGTAAAGAAGAATTTAAAGTATTAATTTTATCCTCATGGATGATAGTATTCGCTATAGCTGCTTTTATAGTTTTTCAAAAAACCGGTAAAAAAGAACCATTTTATATTTATGGGTTGAGTAGTACTGCGTTACTTGCTGCAGCAACTGCTTTGCAATTAAAAGGAGAATCATTAATGATTGCGTATATAGTAGAAAGTGTAATAATTTGCTTATCCACATATTTAATAACTAATAATTTAAATATCGCAAAAAGATTCAGTTGCCTATTAGTAGGTCCTATCTTTTTATCGTTTGGAATATTTTTTTCTTATCTTTTACAAAGTAATCCTTTTTCAAAACATTTGTTTTCTTTACTATTTTTAATATTAGCAATATTATTTGTAGGATTATTTTTTTGGAAGATTTCTCAAAAAATAGACTTTAAAAAAAGTTTAGTTGGTGCTACATGGATTAATGTAGGAGCGATTTTTGGTTATGCTTTAATATGGGTTTTCTTTCATAAATTATTTACTGGTGGGGATATAGCCACAACGATCGTTTTAATAATTTATACTTTAATAGCTTTAATCGTTTACGTATATGGTATAAGAAATGGAAGAAAAGGATTTCGTATACATGGACAAATCTTGGTTGGGCTAGTAGTTTTGAGATTGCTTTTAGTTGATATTTCCCATATGGAAATTACTGGTAAAATCATAACTTTCTTCTTAATTGGTGTATTGTTAATTGGAACAGCATTTTTAGAAAAAAATAAATCTTAAATAATATGAGTTTTAAAAAAAATAATTTATCAATACTTTTTTTATTATTAGTTTTTCCTTTTTTTGTTTTTTCTCAAACAGAAAATGATTCTTTTATTAGTGCCTTTCAAGATAAAAAAATTATAAAAATTGATCATCTTTCAAACCCTACAGTAGTTGAAATTTCTCTTAATGGAGATTATAACAATAAGGATATTTTTGCTGTTTATAATAAAACAACTTCATCTTTTGAACCATATTATATAAAGAGTGAGATTTTGGATGAGTTAAACCATATTACTTTGATGATGGATAATGGTGTATATAGCCATAAATTAAACGACAACGATCTTTATACATATGAAGAGTTTGATGCATTAGGGGATAGCATGGAAGAGGTAATGATAACACTAAAAAGCGATAAAGTAATAACATCTGATTCATTGACTGTTTTGTTAGATAAACATGTTGCGCTTCCAAATAAAATAAAGATAAGTGTTTTAGCTGATGGTAGAGAAAAAAACATTATCAATAAGGAAATGAATGATTATAAAGTTTATTTTCCAAAAACTTCTTCAAATGAATGGTTAATACATTTTTATTATAGTCAACCACTAAGAATAGCTGAAATAAAATTACATCAAATTGATAAAATTAGTATTAATAGTTTAAGATTTTTAGCACAACCAGAGAATGATTATATTCTTTATTTAAATCCAGATAGAGTCGTTGATATAAAAGTTGGAGAGGCAGGCAATTTGTTTTCTGATGATAGTATATTAATTTTGGATGGGAATAGTTTGCAGTCATTACCTAATTCGGATTATATATTAGCAGATATAGATAATGATGGCGTTCCAGATATTCGAGATAACTGTATTAATGTTCCTAATCCAGAACAGGAAGATTTAAATAATAACGGAAAGGGTGATGTCTGTGAGGATTATGATAAAGATGGTGTTATTAATAAATATGATAATTGTCCAAACACTCCAAATAAAAATCAATTAGACTCAGACAATGATAACATCGGTGATGTTTGTGATAATGAAGAAAGCCGATTCACTGAAAAATATGCTTTTATTCCTTGGCTTGGTATAATTTTTGCTTTTGTAACAATTATCATATTGTTTATGATAACTTATAAAAAAGATTAAATCATGATATTTGAACTTCTATCGAAAAATAAAAAAACTTTATTAATTATTTTTATTTTAATTTTAGTTATTGGGATTTTCTTTGTCTGGATAAGGAATGGATATAAGACCGAAACATTATCTTGTGATGAGGAGAAAAAAATTTGTTTAGATGGTTCATATGTAGGTAAAGTTTTGCCCGATTGTAATTTCGAAACTTGTCCAAAAATCGATTTACCGGAAGGATATACACTTGAGGCTTATTCTATAGAAAAAGTTTTAGAAACTAATTGTATTAAAAATATCGATTGTCAAACACCGGGAGAATATCTCATCTTGTCACGTTGTCCTTTTACATCGATGTGTTTGGCGGATAAATGTACTGTAGTTTGCCCTGCATATAAGGACTTAGAATGGGAAGAGGCAGAAAAATTGATAAATAATTGCAAGGTAAAAAAAATATTTCAAGGTCATAATAGATTAGTGACTCTTTTTTTAGAAGATGGCAGTCAACTAAGCACCATTGAACCTAAAATAGATATGGTAATTAATCTTGCTGAAAGTTTAAAAACTAAATGTGGTAAAATAGTAGTGGGAACAGAATAGTAACTTTATATAAATTTTTATAATAAAGTTTGAATATAAATTGTTTTAACTTTGTAATAATTATTGGTAATTAATATTTAAAATTATGGAACAAAATAAATTTTATACATTGCCAAAAATGCCTTATGGATACAAAGAATTGGAACCATATATTTCCGAAGAACAATTACTCACACATCATCAAAAACATCATATATCCTATGTAAACGGAGCTAATAGAGTTTTAGAAGAAATAGAAAGGGCTAGGGAAGAAAGCATTGATTTAGATATGGGAGCAAAATTAAAAGAGTTATCATTTTATATTGGTGGTCATATTTTACATTCTTTGTTTTGGAATAATATGGCTCCTAATAATAAAGGAGGGGGTGGAGAGCCCACGGGTGAACTTTTGCAATTTATTACAAAAGAATTTGGTAATTTTGACAGATTTAAAAAAGAATTTATTTTATCTACACTAAACATAGAAGGATCGGGTTGGTCAGCTTTAACTTATGATAAAAATACTGACAGGCTTATAATAATGCAAATAGAAAAACATAATTTAAATATTTATCCTACATTTAGTATTTTGATGGTTTTTGATTTTTGGGAACACGCTTATTATATTGATTATAAGAGTGAAAAAAGTAAATTTATTGATGCTTTTTGGAATATAATAAACTGGACGGAAGTCAACAAAAGATTAAATGAATCTAAAAAATAGCAGAAATTTTATTCTTGACTATGTTTGCTTATGAAGGTAATATTTACTAAGGTGTTTTTAATATAAAAAATATGAAAAAAAAATTATACAAAAATAAAGAAAATAAGATTTTTTGTGGGATAATAGGAGGATTAGGGGATTATTTAAATATTGACCCAACAATTCTAAGATTAATATGGCTTTTAGTTATAGTATTCACTGGTTTTTTCCCAGGATTATTTATATATATAATCGCCTGTTTTATTATTCCAGATAAATTAGGAAAATAAATATAGAGTACTATGATTAGTAAAAATATAGGGAAAAAGAAAGTTTTATTTTTAACAAAGTTTAAATATAAAGATTCGCAGATAACAAAATCAGCGCTTCATGAATATATTAAAGAGCAAGGACATGAAGTTTACTATGCTGATCCAGGAGAGATTAATATTATTTTAAAAAACGAAAGTGTAAACGTTTTTTTTAATGACATTGATATTTCTGATGTTGATATAGTTATTTCTAGAAATTCAAGAGGGGTGGTTGAAAAAGTAGATCAGATAACAAAAATATTAAAATTGAAAGGGGCAGTCGTTTTTGGACACGAAGAGGAAACTCCTTTTTCATACAGAAAATTTGGGAATCATTTTAAGTTATTAAAACATTTTCCAAAAACAATATATTTTACAAAAAATAACAAAGATGAAGCATTAAAATTAATTGAAAAAGCAGAGATTTCGATGCCATTCATTTTAAAGCCAGAAGGTTCTAGTAGGGGTGTCGGGGTTATTCTCGTTAAAGATAAAAAAGATTATGATGCTTATTTTAATAGTGAACAAGTGCAAATATTTCAAGATTTTATTATTCAGGAATATTTAGATATTAAAAATGAATATAGAGTTTTTGTATTAGGAAAACAATCTTTGGGAGTTTGTGAAAAAAAGGGTGAAGGTTTGGTTGCTAAAAATTTCGCTCAAGGAGGTGAATTTTTTTATTTAAGAAATCAGGAGCTAGAATCTTTGGCCGAAACTCTTGCATTAGAATTAAATCATCACACTTTAGGGTTTGATATTGTAAAAACAAGAAATGACGAACTTAAATTATTAGAAGTTAATTCATGGGCAAATTTTGAAGGCTTTGGAAAGGCCTCTAATATAAACATGCCAGAAAAAATTTTTAATTATTATCTAGAATTTACAGAATCTGTTAAAAGTTGTAAAAATTGAAACATTCGAAAAAAAGAAGTTGTATTAAAAACAATAAGATTTATTTATCATAATTAAAACTAAAGAATTTGATAGAAAGAAATTATTTTAGTTTCATAATATTCGCATTAATGCTAAAATTAAGATATCTTTGAATAAAATATAATATTAACCATTATGAGTATTAAGAAGATTGTTTTATTATCTATATTTTTAAACTTAATATACATTAAACAGGTTTCCGCAGTTTGTCCTGTTTGCACTGTTGCAGTTGGTGCAGGAGTTGGGTTGTCTAGATGGCTTGGAATAGATGATTTGATAACAGGACTTTGGGCGGGTGGTTTAGTTGTTTCGTTAATAATGTGGATACTTAATTTTTTTAAAAAAAGAAATATAAATTTTAAAGGCAAGGAAATAATAACTATTTTGTTATTTTATTTAATAACAATATTGCCATTATATTCGACTAATATAATAGGTCATCCGTTAAATGTTTTTATATTTGGTATCGATAAACTTTTGTTTAGTATAATTATTGGAAGTATAGGTTTTTATATAGGAGTTAATTTTCATGAGTATTTAAAGGATGAAAACAAAGACCATGTATATTTTCCTTTTCAAAAAGTTGTTATGCCTATAGTTCCTTTAATTATTTTAAGTATATTTTTTTATTTTCTAACAAAATAAACATATGGAAGAACAAAAAATTAAAAAACTGAATGAATTTATTAAAAAAGTTGATGATATGAAAAAACAGGAAAAAATGGATCTATCATCTGATCAAGATTTGAGTATAGCTATAATGAATTTAATCAGCATAGAGGAACATTTCTTCTTTACAGGAGCGAAGCTTGGTAAAACCGAATATTATGATCTGATAAAAGATGTAAGAGAAATGAGGAAAGATCTTCTTCAAAAGATAATTAAAGATTATGAAGGAGAAGTTTGGTGCATTTCAAAACATCTTCTCGCAGCTTCAATGAGGTTGATGGAGGTTGGTACAAAGCAACTTGGTATAGGAAAGGAAAAAGAAGCTTATAACTTTTTTGACAAAGCGTACAATCTTTATTCCTTATTTTGGGGATTAAATATGAAACTTATTGATGTAAGTAATATTAAAAAGATTGATAGTAAAGCTTTGAATAAAGAAGACAAAGAAAAAAAAGGTTTAATGGGAAAACTTGGAGATCTTGTAAAAAAAGCAATAGATTGTTGTATTGAATAATAATAAATAATTTTAAAAAAAAATGAAAAAATTGAAAATCTTAAAACTATTTCGAATAATGCGCAGGATAAGTTTGATGTTGAACAAAAAATAAAAAACATTGATTTGGTAGAGATTAGATTTTCTGCTAGCATGATTTCGTTAATAAAGCAGTACGAGGAAGTTAAAGAATTAGTAAGTGGTAAAGAAAAAGAGTGTGAAGAAAAAGAGAAAGAGTTGATTGAATATAATAAACAGATCTCAGATAAAATCTTAGAAGAAGTTAATAGTATATTGCGTCAATGCGGTTGCCGTTATATGGTTCAATTTCCGGAAGGTTTTAGTAAGAGGGGATATTCACCTGTTCTTGAAATTGGATTTAAGTTGTTTGAAAAGGATTTTCCACTTAATAAGTTTGGTCAAGTCTTAAGTGATAGTGATAAAAGAATGCTAGCCTTTTCATTTTTTGTAGCACAACTTAATGTAAATAAAGATAAATTAAAAGACATTATAGTTGTACTAGACGATCCGTTTACTAGTTTTGATGATAATAGAATAGAGCAGATTTTCAGTATAATTAAAGAAATCTCTAATAACGCCAAACAACTAATAATTTTATCTCATTATGGACAACCATTAGCTCTTTTATCGGATGAATTAAATGGTCATTTGCAACTTAAGATTAAAAACAGTGAAGAGGGCTCTTCCTTTGAGAAGGTTGATTTAAAGACATTATTTTTTAATCAGCATGAAATGATGTTAGATAAATTAGATAATGCTATTTCTGGAGTCGTTGAAGAGAAAGACGTTTCAAACCTAAAAAGTGATTTACGGACTGTAATAGAGCATGAAATAAAAACTCGTTATCGCCAACAATTAAAAAATGTTAGCTCCACAACATTAGGATCTTTAATAAAAGAGGTAGAGGCGTTAAATAAAGAAGGAAAAGTTAATTTTAAAGAAGAGGGCCAAAAAGTTATTACAGAATTAAAAGATATAAATAGTAGAACAAGCAAGGAACATCATTCTAATCCTAATTTACAGATTATTCAAATTTCGACGCCAGAAGGTTTAAAAACAACCATTAAAAATGCTTTTGATTTAATCTATACAAAGTTATAAAAACGACAAAGAAGGACTTTGATTTTCACCTTTAAAACATGGATAATTATAAAAATTACAAAATAAAGGAAGCTTATAATGTATTAAATACAATTTTTAATCTTAAAAAAATTACTCCGGATGGTAATTTAATAGTATATAAAATTGATGATTTTTTTGATAATAAAAATTTAAAAAACCCTATTAAAGAAGATGAAATAATCCACGATTTTCAAAATTGGGGTGTTTTAAAAATAGAAGATAAATATATTGATGATAGAGATTTGGTTTATTATTTAAAAATTTTACCTAAATTTAAAGAAATTTATAAAGATTATTATCCTGACACGCCCGATATACCTGAAACCAATACATTTAATGTATCTAATACATATAACGTATCAAATACATATAATAATGTATCTAATACGCCTAATAATCTTAATAAAGATAATATGTCTAATGCACGAGATTTAAAAGAGTCACATGCAGTAAGACATATTAGGTTGAGTGAAAGTCAATATTTATTAGAAATAAATAATGGAGAAAGAATAATACCATTTAAATCTAAAAAACAAAAAGATGAAGAAGATAAAAAAACAAAAATGTTTAAAATACTTTGTCATCTTTGGAATTATAGGACAGAATTTAAAAATAATAAAAACATTGTAAAAGAAAGTGATTGGGTTACGATAGAAAATCTTAAAAGAAATAGTGGTTGTGAGAGTATAGATGCTACATATAAACAGATAAAACGTTTAGAAATGAAGCTTAAAAAAAATAATTTACCAATAAAAATAGAAGCTACAAATGAAAAATACCGTTTAGTTATTACTTACTAGTTTAATGGACACAATTCCGACTATCTTTGGACATAATCTTTAAAAAGATTTGTTTAAAATAAAGGGTTTATAGTAAAAATTTGGACATAAAAATTTTTTAGAAAAACGATACAAACAAAAGGTGTTGTAAGATCAAAGCAGAATATGCTTTGTTTTTTTATACATATTCTAGAAATAAAAATCCATTTTAAACAGATATGCTTACAGATGAGCAAATAAAAAATTTTCAAGATATCTACAAAAAATCTTTTGGGAAAGAAATAAGTAGAGAAGATGCATACGAAAAAGGTATCAAGCTTTTGAATTTAATGTCTGCTATTTATAAGCCAATGTCTGAAGAAGAGTATCAAATAATAAAGAAGCATCGTCGGAATACGCTTCCATTATTAAAAAAGAGATTATCAAATAATAATTATAATTAAATAAAAACACTATGAACTCATTAAACACTACAATTAAAGAATATCTTACAAGTAAAGGGATCCCTTTTAAGGAAAAGGGAGGGGAACTGGTTTGTAAATGTATTTTTAATGATTGTGATAAAAATAGTAAGAATAAAGACGGACATCTATATTTTAATGCAGAAACAGGGCAGTATGACTGTAAGAAATGTGGAGAAAAAGGAAATCTTATAACCCTTAAGAAATATCTTGGGGATGTGGACATAAAACCACGAAAAACAAACACTTTTGACGTTAATCTTGTAGAAAAATGTCATGAAAACTTAACAACATCTATTAAGGAGTATCTGCACCAAAGGGGTATAACAGATTTTATTATAGAGGAATATAAAATTGGGTATGGTAAATTTTATGGAAAACAGTGGATCACGATTCCTATCAAAGATATTCATGGTAATTATTCCTTTTTTAAACTAAGACAAGATCCAGCTTTTGGTAACGATAAAATTACTTATCCCAAAGGGGTTGAAGCACAGCTTTACGGGTGGGAAACTTTAACAAATAAAAAAATTATTATTTGTGAAGGCGAAATGGATAGATTGCTTTTATTATCAAAAGGAATACCAGCAATTACTTCAACTCACGGAGCAATGACATTCAAGGAGGAATGGGTAAAAGAAATTGGGAAAAATAAGGAAATATATGTTTGTTTTGACAATGATGAAACTGGAAAAAGGGGTGCAAAAAGGGTTTTAGGAATGGTTGAAAATGGTGTAAATTTAACACATATAATTTCACTTCCGGAAGATGTCGGAGAGAAGGGAGATATTACGGATTATTTCATAAAATTAGGGGGATCGGAAGATGATTTGTTCAATAAATATGCAAAAAAGTACCCCGAAAGAATAGATCTTACACAATTTTCTCCTATGAGCACAGAAAAACTTATTGATATACTTGGTGTTACTATAAAATATGATACAGAAAATAAGTTAGCAACATTTTTATGCGAACTTTCTGCATATACTGAAAATTCACAATTTAATATCAGTTATAATGCTCCATCATCAACCGGAAAAAGTTATATCCCAACAGAAATTGCTCGTTTATTCCCTCAAGATGATGTAATGGAAATTGCTTATAGTTCTCCAACAGCCTTTTTCCATGAGAATGGTCAATATGATAAAGATAAAAATAGTACTTTAATAGATCTTTCTCGTAAGATATTGATTTTTCTTGACCAGCCACATAATGATTTGCTTGCGAGATTGCGTCCACTTCTTTCACACGATAAAAAAGAGATTGTTGTTAAGATTACAGATAAAACACAGAAAGGTGGAACAAAAACAAAAACCATTTTATTGCGTGGATATCCATCAGTTATTTTTTGCACAGCCGGACTTAATATAGATGAACAAGAAGCAACACGTTTTTTACTTCTTTCACCAGAAATCAACCAAGAAAAAATAAAACAAGGAATAAGTGCCACAATTTTAAAAGAAGCAAATAATAAAAGCTTTAATAACTTACTTGAAGAAAATCCAGATAGAGCACTACTTAAGGAACGTATCCGTGCAATTAAATTAGAAGGAATAAAAGAAATAAACATTGGATCACCTGAAAAGATACAAGAAAAGTTTTTGAGTGGAAATAAAGCACTTAAACCTCGGCACCAAAGAGATATTAAGCGTCTTTTATCACTTATTAAAGTTTTTGCATTATTAAATGTTTGGTGGAGAGAAAGAACGGGATCAATAATTACTGCCAATGATGATGATATAAATGAAGCATTTAAGCTTTGGGATAAGATATCTATAAGCCAGGATCTTAATCTTCCGCCTTATGTTTATAATTTCTATAAAGAAATTGTTTTATCAGTATGGAAATCAAAAAACAATGATGTGATAGGAATTAAATTAGGGGTTTCACGACAAGAACTTCTTGAAGAACATTTTAGGGTTTATGGAAGAATGATGGATAGTTATCAACTTCGTCGACAAATTATCCCGATGTTAGAAACGGCTGGGCTTATTATACAAGAACAAGATCCTAATGATAAACGTAAAATGATGATTTTTCCTTGTTCTTTATATAAACCTCCCAAAGAAAGAATAGTGTGAACAGGGGTGGGGTAAAAAAGCAAAACCTTAAGCATTAACTAAATAATTAAAATATGTTATAACAAAAATGTTAACCCAGTATTTATGTATAATACAATTTTATAAAAAAACGGAGCTCGAGAGGGGCGGTTTGCCAACTGTTTTGTATAATCTTTGTGATTACATTATTTGCTGGGTTAACCAGACCGTCCCTTTCGAGTTTTTATATACAAAAATATGAATCAAGAAATAAATAAAATCACATATTTTCTTTATGCAAGAAAATCATCAGAGAGTGAAGACAGGCAAGTTCAGTCTATTGAAGATCAAATAGATCGTTTAAAAGAATTGGCGATTACTTTTGGTATTTCTATTAAAGAGATACTTACTGAGTCTAAATCAGCAAAAAAACCTAATAATCGACCAGTATTTGATAGTATGCTTGAGAGAATTGAGAAAGAAGAGGCTCAGGGGATTCTTTGTTGGCAAATTAACCGTTTATCAAGAAATCCTATTGATAGTGGGAGAATTAGTTGGATGCTTCAACAAGGAATGCTGAAATGTATTCAAACAATAGAACGTCAATATCTTCCAGATGATAATGTTCTTCTTTTTAATGTTGAAAGTGGAATGGCTAATCAATTTATTATTGATTTACGGAAAAATAGTAAAAGAGGAATGGAAGGAAAGGCTAATAGGGGATGGCTTCCTTCTCGTGCTCCTTTAGGTTATAGAAATGATTTAATAAAGAATATAATCATTGAAGACCCTGAGAGATTCCATTTAGTTAGAAAAATGTGGGATATGATGCTTAGTGGCAATTATACCGTTTCGCAAATAAAAGAAATTGCAAATAATGAATGGGGTTTTCGTACAGTAAAAACAAAAAGAAGCGGAGGAACTGGAATTGCAAATAGTGTTATTTATAATATGTTTACAAACATTTTTTACACAGGACATTTTAAATGGGCTGGTAAGATTTATACAAATGGTAAACATAAACCAATGATTACTCTTGAAGAATATGATAGGGTGCAAGTTATTTTAGGAAAAAAGGGAAAGCCACGAGCAAAAACCCATGATTTTGCTTATACTGGGTTAATAAGGTGTGGGGTTTGTGATTCAATGTATACAGGAATTGAAAAAACAAAATTAGTAAAGAATACTGGAGAATTAAAAACATATAATTATTATTCTTGCACTAGAAAAAAGAATAAAGAAGTTCATTGCAAAGAAAAACCATTAACCCTTAAAGAGCTTGAAGAACAAATTGATATTGAACTTGAAAGGTATACGATTTTACCAGAGTTTCAACAATGGGCATTAGAAATAATCAATCGAAATAATGATAATGAAATTGAGGATAGAACAAAAATATACGAAACTCAGCATAAATCTTTAATAGAGAGGCAAAGAGAATTAGATGGTCTTACAAAAATGAGATATAGGGATCTTATTGATGATGATACTTTTATTAAAGAAAGAGATGAGCTTAAAGAAAAAATTACTAAGATTAAAGGAAATTTAAGAAATACGGAAAGTAGGGCAGAGAAATGGTTAGAGCTTACAGAAAAAACTTTTAATTTTGCTTGTTATGCTCGTAAGGAGTTTATTCTTGGTGATCTTAGGAAGAAGCGAGAGATATTTTCTGCTCTTGGCTGTAACTTTTCAATAAAAGATAGGAAACTCTATATAACACCGAACGAATGGTTCGTTCCAATAGAAAAAGCTTATCCTGCATTGAAAGCAGAATTTAATCGGCTGGAACTGGACAAATCTCTTGATATTGTAAAGAAAAATGAGCATTTAGCTCAAATTATTCTTAGTTGGGGTGACTAACGGGATTCGAACCCGTACTAAGAGTTCCACAAACTCTCGTGCTGCCATTACACAATAGCCACCATATATATTTAAAAGTGCTCCCGGCAGGACTCGAACCTGCAACCTACGGAT
>Ga0265294_10002261_pt1 | contig 25425 bp, 19 predicted proteins | sample MunlanPumphouse3_FD_192504 | JGI IMG/M metagenome (GOLD analysis project Ga0265294, IMG submission 192504) | Groundwater microbial communities from a municipal landfill in Southern Ontario, Canada - Pumphouse #3 | ecosystem: Environmental > Aquatic > Deep subsurface > Groundwater | place... | reverse complement strand
AATAAAATCGGAAGTTGGATTAGGATAGATGTTGACATTAGCATTATAATTTTGAGTTTCTATGCCCGTATAATCAGTTACTGTGACGAATATTCGTTTTGTGGCATCACATAGAGAAACATAAAGGATGTCGCTGCCAAGTCCCATGAGGGATACAAAGCCATTTGAGATAGACAGAATTTCGGGGTGGTCGTTAGTCCAAGCGACATCAAGTCCTGTAAACAGTTGAAAATCAGCTGTCAGAGAGTTGTATTGATCGAAGTCGTCTTCACTTTTATAGTCGAAGTTAGAAGGAGCGGCGGCTAAGATAGCGATGTCTGTAGTTGCGACATTTTCGGGACTTGGGTACATTCCGTCACGGTAGGTCCAGCCGGTTCCGAGGAGGCTTTGCAGTCCCTCGCCGAGCATCTCGAAAGTATATCTGCCTTCAGCGGTGCCGGCGACATCGCCGCCCGGATAGACACCTGACTTCAGTGTCATCTGGCGGTCGTAGTAGTTGTTTTCAGCATGACTTGGCACGCCACTTTCTGTCCATAGTCTTCCAAATATGGCGGCGCTGCTGTTAGATGGCGATTCGACATTACCAAAGTACAAGCAGTTGGCAGATGTGTTATCCGAATTATAGTTAGTTACAAAGCCGGCTACACCTCCGCAATAAGCACCGCTGCTGTAAATGCCATAGATGTTGCCGCTGCTTGAACAATGATTCATGCTTACATTGGCACTATATCCGATAATTCCGCCTAAAGAAGTTGCGCCTATCACATCTCCGGTGTTGGAACATCCGGTGATAGTTCCGTAGAAATCGCCGACAATACCGCCAATAAAATCAGTGCCGACATGAGTGCCATCATTGGTGCAATTTTCTATCGTACCCCAACTTGCGCCTGTAATGCCACCGGTATAATAGCCCTGATTAGTCACATCACAGTAATTGTGACAATTCGACACTTTTGATCCCTCGCCACAAGCACCGACAAAAGCTCCCGTATAATATCCGCCGATTATATCACTTTCCTTTATCGACAAGTTGGAAACAGAAGCATTGGCACCGATTACTGAAAACAAGCCTTGATTGGCATTAGTAGTCGAGAAATCCGTTGTCAAATGTGTAATAGTGTGGTTGCCGCCGTCAAAATGACCGAAAAATATCATCTGTCCGGGTATTGATATAGGTATCCAAGGATTGTAATCAGACAAATCGATGTCAGCGTTCATCAAAAAATATTGATTTGCATAACCTTGATTGCCGTTTGGAAATATTGTCCCTGCGGCTTCTGTGCCTGCATTTACGCGGGTTGCTATTTCGGCTAAATCAGCGGCGGTTGTAACAATATAAGGGTCTGTTTCTGTGCCTGTTCCGCCGTTTTTTGCAGGTATTGTGTTAACTTTAATCTCGCCTGTCGGACGCATTGTGTTGAGCCATTCACAAGAAGGAATAAACTCGGGAAGCACCGGAGCTTCCGGATCTACATTGTAGTTGTAGCCGATTTTGTCTGTAGAGCGCATATAGCTGTTTTGAGCAGACAGACTGTTTTGCAGCTGAGCAAAACATAAAATGCAAATCAATAAGTAATAAAATTTTTTCATTTTTCAAAAGATTTAAAACGCAGGCTCTGTGAATTTTTAGCTGTTATATCTGAATACAGAGTCTTAATAAATTCAGATAAGCAGATTTATATATCATTTTTGTTTTTCATAAAATCGAACCCAATCTATGCGCATTGCAACCGGCAATTGTTTTGGATTTATTTCTCCGACCCAACCGCCGCCTAATTGTGCGCTTAAAATAACGTAGAAAGGGGAATTTGCAAAAGGGAATTGCTCTTTTTCAAGCGAGTCGATGCGTGAGTAGCATAAAGTCCGCTCATCGTTGACAAAAAAGACGATGCTGTCGTTATATCTTTCTACGGCGTAAACATTATATTCATCAGGAGTACAGCTACATATTGTCGAACTTTTCGGTTTATCTTTTATAGAATAGTCCAATGTGTAGTTGGAATGTACAGTTTGATAGACTATAGTGTCGAAGTTCAGGTGTTCCATAATGTCAATTTCTCCGCCCTGAGGCCATTGCCGGTTTGGGACTTCAGGCAGCAGCCATATTGCAGGCCAAAAACCCTGAGCGCAATCTAATTTAGCACAAATTTCTATACGTCCGAAGTCGAAAAATTTCTTGTTCATACCCCAGATGGCAGCTGTAAGAAACGAAGCTGTGTCGTCTGTTTGTGTTGTGTTCTTGACAGCCCAAAGCACAAGTTTTCCATCTTCAACAGCATACAAAGAATCCCATTCCGAAGTATACTTTTTCCAATCCGGAGTAGCTCTCGGCACTTTTGACCAAACACTCCAATCAATGTCTTTATCGTTAAATTCATCGCTCCAATCTAATTTCCATCCATTTTTGGAAGTTTTGTCTTGCAAATTTTGACAACTACAAAATACCATCAGCAATAATATCAATATAGGAATAATTCTTTTCATGTTTAATTTTTTGCAGACAAAGTTATATATTTTATATAAAAATGACAAAAATTATTATTAATAATTTCATGTTACTTTTGTTGGTAAGATAAATTTGCGTAATACATTGGAAATCGGGTGAATATTGACAATATAATTGATAAACATATTTGTAATAACGGCATAAAATGTCGGTCGTTAAAAAAAAATTCTATTTTCTAACAGATTAGAAAAAAAATATTTACCTTTGCACCCGCAAAATGTCAGACTTAATTTATAAAGTCAAGGTCCGTTAGCTCAGTCGGATTAGAGCAACAGCCTTCTAAGCTGTGGGTCGTGCGTTCGAGTCGCACACGGATCACCATTTATTTAGTGATTGCTTAATTTCATAATATATATTCGTTTAACTTTGAATATTTAACGTTGAGTTATTGAATGTTTAATAAATTGTAAATCGTAAATCAAAAATCGTAAATATTAATTACCTTTGCAGTTCAAATGAAATGTTATGTTCAAAATATTTAAGAAATTATTCTTTCCGATAGCATTAATTTCATTGCTATTATTAGGTTGTAACAATAATGTTATTGATGAATCCGTATCTTTAGAATTTTCTTCTGATACCATAATCTTTGATACTGTTTTTACGACAATAGGTTCGTCAACGCGTATTATGAAAGTTTACAACAGAAACGATTATCCGGTGACAATTTCGAATATTGTGGTAGAAGGCGGTGACAACTCCTGTTTCAGTATCAATGTTGACGGTGTTTCCGGTTCTTCAGTTGAAGATGTTGAAATACTTGCCGATGACAGTATTTATATTTTTGCTAAAGTCAGAATAGACCCGAATAATGTAAATTCGCCTTTGATAGTTGAAGATTCTATTTGTTTTTTAACGGAAGACAGCAGGTATTATGTCAAACTTATTGCTTGGGGGCAAGATGCTAATTACATATTGGCAGATACTTATGTAGATGGGCTGCCACCTTATAAAATTGTTGCAGCGGAGGGTGAGACTGTCGTTTGGGCTGCCGACAAGCCATACGTTGTTTATGGCTATGCTGTTGTAGATTCAACCGGTCAGCTTATCATACAAGCCGGTGCGCATATACATTTCCATTCTTCCGGCGGCTTGTGGGTTTATAAAGGCGGCTCAATACAGGTGATGGGAACTGCAACTGACAAGGTTGTCTTTCAAGGAGATAGATTGGAGAACGACTTTGCTGACATTCCGGAACAATGGGAAAAAATATGGCTTTGCGAAGGTAGTATCAACAACGAATTTCATCATACAGTCATCAAAAACGGTTATATAGGTCTTCATGTTCAAACATATCAGGAAAGTATGGGCAACATTCTAATTCTCGACAATGTTGAAATTTACAATATGTCGGGCATGGGAATTTACAGTGTGTTTTACGGCATAGTTGCAGGCAACTGCGTAATTAGCAACTGTGGAAGTTATCTTGCGGCTTTGACCGGCGGCGGCTATTACGACTTCCGACATTGTACTTTCGCTAACTATTGGTCTAAATCAACACGACAAAATGCCTCTGTCTTCGTTAGCGATTACTATATAAACAATAATAACATGTATCTTTATAATTTAGAAAATGCCTATTTCGGCAATTGCATAATATACGGAAAATTGGATAATGAAGTGATGTACGACAAGCAAGGCAGTGGCATGTTTGGCATCAATTTGCAAAACAGTTTGTTGAAAATCAGTGATGAATATATTAATGATGAATATTTTAGCGACTGTATTTTTAATAAAGACCCGCTTATTTATGAAGCAGAATCTGTTGATTTTTCGCTTGACACTATAGCTTCACCGGCTGTCAATGCCGGAAATATATCCGTAATCAATGAATCGCCGGTGGTTGATGTACACACAGACCATTTAGGCTATAATCGTGATAATGATGACGCACCTGATATTGGAGCTTACGAATTTATACCAGACAAAAAATAATATGACCAATTATCAGAATAACGACACTATCTGTGCAGTTTCGACACCAAACGGCAGTGGAGCAATTGCGGTAATCCGGCTCTCGGGTTCGAAATCTTTAGAAATTATTGACACTGTTTTTGTAAGAACAAGCAAAGAATTGCATCATGCGACATGTAATTTTGGAACACTGTATGACGGGCAAGATATTGTTGATGAGGTTGTTGTAAGTTATTTCCAGTCTCCGAGGAGTTATACCGGTGAAGATGTCATAGAGATTTCGTGTCACGGTTCAAGGTATATACAGCAGAAGATAATGGAGTTGTTGATAAAGAAAGGCGCGCGTTACGCTCTTCCGGGCGAGTTTACATTTAGAGCTTTCCGTCATGGTAAATTAGACCTCGCACAATCCGAAGCTGTCGCCGACCTGATAGTCTCAGAGAGTAAAAAAGCTCATGATATTGCCGTCTCTCAGCTTAAAGGCAGCTATTCATCATCAATAAAAACACTGCGAAGCAAACTTATAGATATACTCTCTCTATTCGAACTCGAACTCGACTTTGGTGAAGAAGATGTAGAATTTGCAAAACGTGATGAGATGCGTCAACTGCTTGACGACATAGAGTCGGAACTCTCGAAGATGATAAAGTCTTTTGAGTTAGGCAATTCCATCAAAACAGGCATCACCGTGACGATAATAGGTAAACCTAATGTCGGCAAATCCACGCTGCTTAACTTGCTGCTCAACGAAGAGAAAGCCATAGTCTCCGAAATTCCCGGAACTACGAGAGATGTAATCGAAGATGTTATCAATATTGATGGCTTTCTGTTCCGATTTATCGACACAGCCGGTTTGCACGAGACTTCAGATGTCATTGAAACTATAGGAATAGAAAGAACTATTGAAAGAATCAACCAAGCAGAAATCATACTTCATGTTATAGACCTTGAAAATGCCGAACAGTCAGCGTTAACTTCTGAAATACAGGAATTTAGAAATCATCTAAAGAACAAAGACAAAAAGTGGATATTGATAGGTAACAAGATAGACAAGGTGTCTGAAAAACCGGAGTGGATTAAAAGTGTTTTTGGCGATGAGATGATTGTCATTTCTGCCAAGAAGCATCAGAACATAGAGCTAATAAATTCTAAGTTAAGAGATTATGTTTTAGAGCGACAGATATCTGACAGATCTGTTGTCACGAACAGCCGTCACTTTGATGCCATGGTCAAAGCTCGCGAGTCGATACAATCGGCGCAGCAAGCTTTTGCAGCCAACATTTCTAACGAGTTGATTTCTGTTGACATCCGTCAGGCGTTGTATCATTTAGGCTCTATCATTGGCGAGGTTACTACAGAAGATGTTTTAGAGACGATATTCGGAAAGTTTTGTATCGGAAAATAACCCGCTGCTTACCAACAATAAACATATATTGCTATCAATTAATAAGGTGGTGCTTATCAATACATCTATTTTTGTAGTTTATAATTTTTTATTTCGCCATAATTAGTATTTAATGTACTCGAAAAAACATAAAATATTTTTTAGAAAATTGAAAATAAAAACATATCTTTGCGGTTGAAAAACGCATAAGTATGAAGAATACTACAATAAAAAATATAGCAAGTGTAACTTCCGGATTGTTTTTGCCTGTTGTTCCAAGTGGAGAGGTTGCCTATTTGCAGGTGAATGATTTTTCCAATCCGAATGCTGTAGCTATGGCTTCAAAAACGCTTGCAACCAAGCGAACGGAAACGAATTTGCTGCACAAAGGAAATATACTTTTTGCATGCAAAGGAGCGACTTATCTCTCTGTGGTGTATAATAGTGATATTCAAGCAGTTGCTTCTACTGCGTTTTTTGTACTCAGGCTTAGAGATGCAAATATTTGTCCCGATTATCTCTGTTGGTTTCTTAATCAGCCTTCAATTCAGGCATATTTCAAATATTCTCAAATAGGAAGCAACACGCCTTTGATACGAAAACCAATAGTGGAAGAACTTGAAATACCTATTGTAGATATGGACATTCAGATAAAAATCGTAGAAATTTCAAAGTTGGCAGAGCAAAAACGCAGTCTTATTCAGGAAATTTCCCGTAAAAAGCAAATGATTTTAGATCAAACATTAATGAATATAATAAAACGATAAATCGATATGGAAAATCAAACTACAAATCAAAGCACAATCAACCGCATTGTCTGGAAAGCATGCGACACCTTTCGCGGACTTATAGATCCAAGTCAATATAAGGATTATATACTCACTATGTTATTTCTGAAATATGTCAGTGACGTATATAAATCGAGATACAGCGAATATTTGGAAAAATATGAAGGAGACGAAGAGCGTGCCATGCGAACCATGCGTTACGAGAGGTTTATAATACCTGAAGACAGCTCTTTTGATTACCTTTATGAGAACAGGACGGCAAGTAATATTGGTGAACTGATAGATATTGCATTAGCCAATATTGAGGATGCCAATCGTGATAAGATGAGCAGCGAAGACGGCAGCAGCATTTTTCGCAATATCAGTTTCAACAGTGCCAATTTAGGAGAAACGAAGGATAAAAATGCAAGATTGAAAAATCTGTTGGCTGATTTTAAGGAGCTGGAACTTGATGCAAAACATCTTGAAAATAATGATATAATCGGTGATGCCTATATGTTTCTTGTATCAAATTTTGCGAGCGAATCCGGCAAAAAGGCAGGAGAATTTTTTACGCCGAGTGAAGTCTCAACGCTTCTTGCCAAATTGACCAAGAGCGCATCAGGTTCTAGAATATGCGATCCTGCATGCGGTTCAGGCTCTTTGTTGATAAAGGCGGGAAAAGAAGTGGAAGACGGCAATTTTTCTCTATATGGTCAGGAAGTGAATGGCAGCACTTGGGCGTTAGCTAAAATGAACATGTTTCTTAACAGATTTGACAATGCTGTCATTCGTTGGGGTGACACCTTGCGCAATCCGAAATTGAAAGAGAATGATAAACTGATGCACTTTGATACTGTTGTGGCAAATCCTCCGTTCAGCCTTGATAAATGGGGCGCAGAAGAGGCTGCAAGTGATGAGTTTAACCGTTTCTGGCGTGGTATTCCGCCAAAGAGCAAGGGCGATTGGGCATTTATCAGTCACATGATAGAAGTAGCGCAGGAAGGTGTTGGCAAAGTCGGTGTTGTCGTACCTCACGGTGTGCTGTTTCGCGACGCAAGTGAAGGCAAAATCAGGCAGAAAACCATAGAAGAAAATCTTTTGGAAGCCATCATCGGATTGCCTGCCAATCTTTTCTTCGGTACGGGTATTCCTGCTGCCATTGTCATTTTCAATAAAGGTAGGGGCGTATCGCATACGCCTAATAATAAGGGCGAATGCAATTCGCCACTACCGGTATTGTTTATTGATGCAAGCCGTGAATTTGAGAACGGCAAGAATCAGAATAAATTGCGTCCGCAGGATATTGAACATATTGTTTCGACATATCGGAAATTTACGGTAGGCAAATTGCAGCCGGGAGTTGTAGAAGACAAATATGCTTACGTTGCAACATTCGATGAAATAAAGGAAAATGATTATAATCTGAACATTCCGCGCTATGTGGATACTTACGAGGAAGAGGCTGAAATTGATATCCCGACCGTACAGAAGGAGATTGACACGCTTGAACAGCAGCTAGCCGAGGTACAGGGCAAAATGCAGGGCTATTTGAAAGAATTGGGATATTAAATTTAATTGAAATGGAAGAGTGTCAGAATATAGATTATAAGCGATGTTGGAATGATGAATATCTGAAATGGATATGTGGCTTCTCCAATGCACAATTGAAAGAACCTGAATTTAAAGAAGAAATGGGAGGTTTATCAATCTATGTTTTTCGTAAAGGTAACATTGTTCAGTCTTTGAATGGCACTGTAAATGACGGTGTAAATGACGGTGTAAAAATATCAAAGACAGAAAGAAGAATATTGCAGGAAATTTTTACCGATGGAAATATAACATACACGCAAATGCAAATAGTTTTAAATCTGTCCGAGCCAACAATCAGAAGAGCAATTAAACATTTTAAACAATTAGATATTATTAGTCGTTATGGCTCGGATAAAGATGGTCGGTGGATAGTTACAGACAAGGGGAAAGAGATGATTAATAATGGAGGCAAACGATAACAAAGGTGATGAAAGAGAATAAAAAACAAATATCGATTCGCAGTTCGGCTGCAGAATATCTGACATTCGTTGCTGCTACCGGCAGCGACAAACAGAGCATGGAGATGCGTTATGAAGATGAAAACATCTGGATGACACAAAAGATGATGGCAACGCTGTATGATGTTTCTATTGCAGCGATCAATCAACATATTAAAAAAATATATGATGATAATGAATTGGAAGAAAATTCAACTATTAAGAAATACTTAATAGTTCAGAATGAAGGTAATCGACAAGTCAGCAGAGAAGTTATTCACTATAATCTTCAAATGATTATTGCCGTTGGCTTTAAGGTGAACAATGAAAGGGCTGTTCAGTTCAGAAAGTGGGCTAATACCATTGTAAAGGATTATACCATTCAGGGATGGGTTATGGATGATGAGCGCTTAAAAAAAGGTGGTACAGTCTTGACTAAGGATTATTTTGAGAAACAGTTAGAGCGAATTAGAGAGATACGGATGTCTGAACGTATGTTTTATCAAAAGATTACTGATATTTATGTTACAGCTTTGGATTATGATCCTTCTGCTACTGCCACACAACGTTTTTTTGCCAAAGTGCAGAATAAAATGCACTTTAGCGTGCACGGACAGACTGCAGCCGAAGTAATATACAGTCGGGCTGATGCTCAAAAAGAGAATATGGGTTTGACATCGTGGGAAGGCTCTTCTGAAAGTAAAATACACAAATATGATGTAGATGTTGCCAAAAATTATCTGACAGACTTTGAATTGCAACAGCTACAACGTATTGTGTCGGCATATTTAGATATGGCAGAATTGCAGGCTATTCGCCATATTCCCATGACAATGGAAGATTGGGAAAAGAGGTTAAACGGATTTTTAACGCTTATGGATAGGAAAATTTTAAATGATGCAGGAACTGTGAGTGCTGAATTGGCAAAAGCGAATGCCGAGAGCGAGTTTGAGAAGTACCGTATTGTTCAGGACAGGCTGTACCAAAGTGATTTTGACCGCTTTTTGCAACTGGAAGAGAAAATAGAACCGAAAAATGAAAAACAACAATAAATAAACCTATTATGAATAAGATAGAGACGTTATACAAAGAATGGTTGTCGCTTCAGCCGTTGAAAGAGGTTGATCGAAACCGGCTGAATCAGAAGTTTATGTTAGAATTTAATTACAATTCCAATCATATTGAGGGAAACACGCTGACTTATGGACAAACCGAAATGTTACTGCTGTTTGGGAAATCTGTAGATGATGCCAATATGAAAGATTTGGAGGAGATGAAAGCCCACAATGTGGGATTGAAAATGATGCAGGTTGAAGCGTTGGAAAAAGACAAGCCATTGACGGGAACATTTATTCGCCAACTCCATCAGACACTTTTGCGTGAAGATTACACGGTTTATCGTCAATTGCCGGATGGGACAAACACCTCGTATGTAGTTCACGCAGGACAGTACAAAACACGACCGAACTCCGTAAAAACCATAACAGGTGAAGTTTTTGAATATGCCTCGCCGGAAGAAACGCCGGCACTGATGACCGATTTGGTTGAGTGGTACAATGAAGCGGAGCCTGAATCTAAACTTTTACCCATAGAAATAGCCGCACTGTTTCATTACCGCTATATTCGTATTCACCCGTTTGAGGATGGAAACGGTCGTATTGCCCGTCTTCTGATGAATTATATTTTGTTGCGACACAATTATCCGATGATTGTAATTAAGAGCAAAGATAAACCGAATTATTTAACGGCTTTGCACAAATGCGATATAACTGTGGGTGCTGTTCCTTCCGATGGTGCAAATGCAGCCTTATCTCAAATTATACCTTTTGTGGAATATATTACACAAAACGTACAAACAGAGTTGGAAAATTGCTTGAAGATACTTAAAAGTGGTACAATTAGAAAATGGTGGTACAATGGAGAGGAAATTAACTTTAACAATGAAAATACCGAAAAACTGATATACATGATGTATAACAATCCAACTATAACAGTAAGAGGTATTTCCGAAGCAATAGGCATTAATAAGTCAGCTGTTCAGAAGCAAATTAGAACATTGCAGGACAAAGAATATATAAAACGCATAGGTGGTACAAAAGGGAAATGGGCTGTAATGCTTTTCTGTACCACCGCAAAAGGTGGTACAATATAATTTAGGTGGTACAATGGTTAATATTAATGATGATATGAAACAAAGTTTAGATATAAATAAATCAGGTTATGCAATATTTGATTCTATTAGACAAATTGAGAATAATGGTATTGAATATTGGACAGCACGTGATTTAGCAAAGACTCTTGGTTATTCTGAATATAGAAATATTAAATCTGTAGTTGAAAAGGCAAGATTATTATGTGAGCAAAATGGTAAGATTTCGTCCAACCATTTCGTTGAGTATAACGCCATGGTTGATATTGGTTCAGGGGCTGTTAGAAAGGTTAAAGATTATAAATTATCTCGTTATGCTTGTTTATTGACCGTATTGAATGTTAGTAGCAAGAAAAGTATGACCTTAGCGGCAATTCAATATTTTTCCGGTAAAGTTAGAATCTCAAATAATACCGATTTATATCAAAATACCGATTTGATATTTTTTTCAAAACCGGATGGTACAATGAGAGTTGAATTGATTTTTGATGGAGACACCGTTTGGACTACTCAAAAAAGAATAGCTGAAATATTTGAGGTTGATGTTCGTACAGTGAGCTATCATATTAATGAAATATTTAAAAGTGGGGAATTGAACAAATATTCAGTTGTCCAAAAAAATTGGATAACTGCCGATGACGGTAAAGATTATGAAACATCAATATATAATCTTGATGTCATTATTGCAGTAGGTTACAGGGTTAACAGTTATAAAGCGACTCACTTTAGAATATGGGCAACTGCTATTTTGAGTGAGTATATGCGAAAAGGGATAGTAATGGATGATGAACGGTTTAAACAAGGTAACAAATGGGCAGTTGAGCACTTTGATGAAGTGTTGGAGCGAATTCGTGAAATTCGAGCATCTGAACGGATGGCATATCAGAAAATAACTGATATTTATGCAACCGCAGATGACTATAGAAAAGATGATGATATAACTAAAGGTTTTTATGCAAAGGTTCAAAATAAATTACACTGGGCTATTTCAGGAAAAACAGCAGCAGAAATAATATATACTTCTGCTGATGCTAAAAAATTACACATGGGATTGAATACATGGAAACAGTCTCCTGATGGGAAAGTACTAAAATCTGATGTAGCTGTCGCAAAAAATTATTTATCTCAGGAGCATATAAAAGAATTAGATCAGCTTGTTTCTGCGTATTTAGACTTGGCTGAAAATAGAGCAAAACGCCATATATCTACCACCATGCGGCAATGGGCTTTGTTCTTGGATAATTTTTTAACATTATCCTCATATCCTATTCTGACAAATAATGGGATTATTTCTGCAGAGATGGCAAAAATTAAGGCATTTGAAGAATATGAAAAATTCAGGGTGATTCAAGATAAGAATTATGTTTCAGATTTTGATACAATTATAAAACGGTTAAATCAGGACAAGGAAGATAATAAGAATGAAAACAAATAATAACAAGGGTGTATGTGATACGCCTCAAACCGATACGCCACCACAGGGCTACAAAAACTCACCACTTGGCATTATACCGGAAGATTGGGAAGTGAAACGGCTGGGAGAAATCTGCGAAATAGATTCTCGCTCTCTGTCTTCACAGACCAATCCTGACTATGAGTTTAATTATATTTCTTTATCCGATGTAAATAATGAAACATTTGAGATTGTAACAACTAAACAAAAATTTAGTACAGCTCCGTCAAGGGCTCGAAGAATAGTGAAAAAGGGAGATGTTATTATTTCAACTGTGCGCCCAAATCTTCAAGGGTTTATGCAGATTAAAAATAATGTTGAGAATTTGATTGTTTCTACTGGTTTCTCTGTATTGTCGCCTCAAAAATGCAATAGCGATTTTTTATATTTATATGTATTTTCACAGGCAGTAACAAAACAATTTTATCAACTTGTGGTTGGTTCCAATTATCCTGCTGTAAATTCATCTGATGTTGTGAATTTAAAAATTCCTCTTCCCCCTCTTCCAGAGCAGCAAAAGATAGCCGCCATTTTATCCATTTGGGACGAAGCCATAGAAAAGCAAACCGCAATAATAGAAAAGCTCACACTTCGCAAAAAAGGACTGATGCAGCAAGTCTTTAATGAACAATGGATAATGGATAATGGAAAATTGCAAGAAGTAAAATTGAGAGATGTTGCAAAAGTGATAATGGGACAATCTCCAGATTCTAATTATTATAATGAAAATAAAGAAGGACTTCCTTTAATTCAAGGTAACGCTGACATTAATAATAGAAAAACGATACAAAGAATATGGACGACACAATTTCCAAAAGTTTGTAATGCCGATGATATTATAATGACTGTTAGAGCGCCTGTTGGTTTTATTGGAATGGCTTCTGAATATTCTTGTTTGGGAAGAGGCGTTTGTGCTTTACAGCCATACAATATTGATAAGTCTTATTTTTATCAATTGATGCTTTACAATGAATCAAAATGGAAAAGCATTGAGCAAGGTGGAATATTTTCAGCTGTAGGTTCTGAAGATATTATCCATTATCCATTATCCATTATCCATTCTTTAGAAAAGCAAACTGACATAGCCGCCGTACTCACCACCGCCGACAGCGAAATAAATTTAGCAAAACAGAAACTTGACAGTCTGCGGCAGCAGAAAAAAGGGCTTATGCAGGTTTTGCTTACAGGAGAAAAGAGAGTGAAAATCAATAACTAAAAACTGAAATACTATGAAAACAATCGAAATTAAAGCTCTATTTGAGCAGTTTGAACAAGCCGCAGCAACTGTCGAAAATGTGGAATGTTGGAGCGCAAGAGAGTTATGTCCTTTATTAGGGTATAGCAAATGGGAGAATTTTGCTAAAGTAATAGATAAAGCAAAAGAAGCATGTAGAAACGCCGGACAAATAGTGGAGGATCACTTTCCTGACGTCAGCAAAACGATTCACACAATTTACCTTGTTATATAAAGCAACACTATTATGAAAGAGACTTACTATATCTTTTTAGATGAATGTGGTGATCAAGATTTGACAAGTTTTGACCCTTCATTTCCTATCTTTACATTATGCGGCGTAATTATGTCTCAAAACCAATTGAATGAAATCAATAAACTGATAAATAAATTAAAATATGAATTCTGGGGCAAACAAAAAATCATATTACATTCACGCGATATTCGGAAATGTCAAAACGGATTCGAATGTCTTTTCGATTTATCTATAAAGCAACAATTTTATGAAATGCTTGATAGTATATTGGCTCAAGATTCATATACTGTTATTTCTTGTTCTATATTAAAAGAACCATATATTCGCCTATATGGAAAACTTCATGATGTGTATGGCTTGTCACTTTCATTTATTATGGAACGAACTGTATTTTATTTAGATAAAATGAACAGGGGAAATATCAATCTTATAGTTAATGTGGAGAAAAGAGGTAAAAAAGAGGATAAACGATTGTTGGATTATTATAACCAACTACTTGACAGAGGTACATATTGGGTAACGCCTAAACGAATTAAAGACTATTTTAAAAGTTTTGAAATGCATTGGAAAAAAGAAGATATAATAGGTTTACAAATAGCCGATCTTGTTGCCTATCCAATAACAAGATATGTTTTGGATAAACAAGCGGTAAATAAAGCTTACAATATTATTGAAAATAACATATATAAAGAGAATGGTAAATTATATGGGTTGAAGGTTTTTCCCTAATAAAAAAAGAGTTGTTTTAAGCAACCCTTTCCCGACCGGGGACACCCCAATCCAAAATTAAGAACACGTCTTAATCCATTGCAAATGTAATTATTATTTTTATAACAACAGGTTTTTTAACATTTTTTACAATTTATATGACCACAATATCCTTTAAAGAAGACCATATCAGTCAGATACCGGCGTTGCAGCTGCTGCAAAAGCTGGGTTATGAATACCTGACACCGGAGGAAGCCATGGAAATGCGTGGCGGCAAAACATCTAACGTGCTGCTTGAAGAGGTGCTGCGTAATCAACTGCGCGAACTCAATGCCATAAAAGTGAATCGGGTGAAAGAAGAACGCTTTTCGGAGCAAAACATTGAAAACGGTGTTGTTGCCATGCGTAATATCGCTATGGAAAATGGCTACATTAGTGGTAACGAATCGGTCTATAATCTCCTTACACTTGGCAAGGCTTTTGAGCAAAGCATCGATGGCGACAAAAAGAGTTATACCATGCGCTACATAGATTGGGAATATCCGGAGCATAATGTGTTTCATGTTACGGAGGAGTTTTCCGTTATGCGTACAGGAATGGCAGACACCTATCGTCCTGATATTGTGTTGTTTGTAAATGGCATTCCTTTGGTGGTGATAGAATGTAAACGTCCGGATATAAAAGGAGCCTTGGAGCAGGCTGTATCGCAGCATTTACGCAATCAGAAAGATGATGGCATCCGTTCTCTCTATCTGTACAGTGCCTTGCTGTTGAGCATAGGAAACAGTTTTGGCAGTTATGCCACTACAGCCTCACCTGCCAAATTCTGGAATAAGTGGATTGAAATTTTTATGTCGAAAGAAGATGAGGCGGCATATAACCGACAATTGTCGGCTTTGGTAAATACGCCGCTAAGCACAGAACAGAAAAATCATTTGTTTGGAGACAGATTTCACTATGTGCGTGCGTATTTTGACGAGATGGAGCAGTCACCGATTATCCCGACTGAACAAGATAAGTACCTTTATAGTCTGTGCCGACCGGAGAGGCTGCTTGATTTGATACACAACTTTACACTGTATGATGCCGGAGTGAAGAAGATAGCGCGTTATCAGCAATATTTCACGGTGAAAGAAGTTGCCGAAAGGGTGCGCCATATAGACGGTGGCAAACGAAACGGCGGAGTGGTATGGCACACGCAGGGCAGCGGCAAGTCGCTTACGATGGTGATGCTGGCGCAGGCGATTGTGCAGGATAAAGAGATACCCAATCCGCGAATCATTCTGGTTACAGACCGCACCGACTTAGACGACCAGTTGACCAAAACATTTCTCAAGTGTGGCAGAGTGGTGAAGAATGCCAAGACAGGCGCTAAGAAGATCACGAAAGAGAAACAAGATAATAGTGATAACAGTAATAAAAGTGATAACAGTTTGGTTGGATTACTCGAAAGCAGTACGAATGCTATTATAACAACCATTATCAATAAATTTGAAACGGCTGTAAAAAGGATAAAAAAGCCATTGACAGATCCTAATATCGTTATTCTTATAGACGAAGCACACCGCAGTCAATATAACGATATGGCGATTAAGATGAATAAGGTGTTGCCAAATGCCTGCAAAATTGCCTTTACCGGCACACCATTGATGAAAACGGATAAGAATACTGCACAAACTTTCGGCGGTATAATAAAGCCGGTATATACGGTCAGGCAGGCGGTGGATGACGGAGCTGTCGTGCCACTTCTTTATGAGGGGCGCATTGTCCCGCAAAATGTTCACGAAGGTCATATCGATGATTTCTTTAGTAAGGTGTGTGATAACTTAAACGAATATCAAACGGCTGATTTAAAGAAAAAATATTCGCGTATGGATTTACTTAATCAGACGGAACAGCGCATTTATTCCATAGCTTGGAATGTGTCTGAACATTTCCGGGATAACTGGCAGGGAACAAAGTTTAAGGCTATGTTGGTTACACCGCGTAAATACGTGGCAGTGCTGTATAAGAAATTTTTAGATGAGATTGACATGGTTTCGTCAGACGTGCTTATCACTGCGCCTGATGACCGTGAAGGCGAAGAATTGCCTTATGGTGATACACCTGAAATGGTGAAAGCCTATTGGAAAAAAATGATGGACGAGCATGGCTCTCCAAAGAAATATCAGGATAATCTGATTTCAAGGTTTATGAAACAGGAAGAGCCTGAAATAATGATTGTTGTGGACAAACTGCTGACGGGCTTCGATGAGCCGAAAGTGGTGGTTATGTACCTCGACCGCAAACTGAACGGGCATACCTTGCTTCAGGCAGTGTCGCGTGTAAATAGAGTTTGCGATGATAAAAACTTTGGTTATATTATTGATTATTATGGGGTTTTGCAGGAATTGGACTCTGTCTTAAGTATTTATTCCGATTATGATGAAGAGGAAAAGAAAACTTTTACGGAGACACTTAAATCAATAGATGTGGAGATTGAAAAACTGCCGCAGAAATATTCTGAACTCTGGGATTTGTTCAGGATAATACCGAACAAGCGTGATTTGGAGTCGTATGCCCAATATTTGCGTCTTGAAGACAAGCGACAGGAATTTTACGAAAAGCTGACTGCATATTCTTCATGTCTCAAAATAGCTTTGTCAACGCTGGATTTTTATAAGACGACTAAAGATGAACAAGTTAAACGTTACAAGGAAGATTTGAATATGTTTGTTCAGTTGCGCTCGTCTGTTCAGTTACGCTATTCAGATACGATTGACTACAAGCAGTATGAGGGACAGATTCGGAAACTGATAAATCAGCATGTAGAGAGCGGAACTGTAAAACAGGTTACGGAATTAGTTAATATTTTTGATACGGAAGCCTTTGAGCATGAGGTGGATAAGGTTGTCGGCACAGCGGCAAAGGCGGATACAATTGCTTCACGAACAAAAAAATTCATTAACGAGAATATGGATGCAGATCCTGCTTTTTATAAAAAATTCTCGCAATTGCTTAAGGAAAGCATTGAAGCATACGAACAGGGCAGAATTGATGAATTTGAGTATTACAAACAGGTAATGAAATATAAGGAGGATGTGCTGGCGCATACCGACAATGAGTTGCCTAAAGAGTTGGAAAACAATAATGCAGGCAAGGCTTATTATGGAATAACGTTTGAAACATACAGCCGCTTGTTTGCCAATTCAGAACTGTCATTGAAAGATATGGCTTTGCAGACGGCAAATGCAATAGACGGCATTATCCGCCGCATGGTGGTTATAGACGGTAAAATCCTTGTGGACTGGCAGTCTAAAAGCGATGTGATAGGCAAGCTGAAAATCGAATTGGAAGATTATCTCATTGATGATGTGAAGCGTAAATACGATTTGACGTTTTCTTTTGATGATATGGATGTCATAATTGACGGTTGCATTGATGTAGCAAAAATATGGATTCGATGACAGATGAACTGCAATATGGCACAATAAAGCTAAGGTACACTATCGAGCTTTGTCGCCGCAAAACATTGGGTATCAGTGTATATCCTGACGGCTCTGTGGTTGTTAAAGCGCCGGAAGATGCAACTGCTGAACGTATTCGTGAAAAAGTTCATAGTCGTGCGGCGTGGATTATCAAACAGCAGCGATATTTTAAATCATTTGGAGAGCATACTCCTGAAAGGAGATACATAAGCGGAGAATCGCATCTGTATTTAGGGCGGCAGTATATGTTACGAATAATCGACAGTAAAAAAGATGAGGTGCATTACAAAGGGAACATCATTGAAATAGAGTGTAGGCATCGTAAAGATGCAGAAGACTTGTTGTCTGCATGGTATTTTGGACGGGCAGAGCAAAAATTTTCGGAATATGCTCAGCCTTTGATTGAACGTTTTAGAAAATACGGAGTAGAACCGACTGTCATTGATATTCGCTATATGAAAACACGCTGGGGAAGTTGTTCTCCTAAAGGCAAGATTACGCTTAATCCGGCTATAATTAAGGCTCCGCCTGTCTGCATCGAATATGTTATAACTCACGAGCTATGTCATCTCGTTCACAAAAATCATACCAAAGCATTCTATGATTTATTGACGACAGAAATGCCTAATTGGGAAAAATGGAAAGCGAAACTTGAGAAGATTATGATGTAAAAGACATCAAAGATTGCAAATGAGTAAGTTCAAAGAATGTAATTTTAAAAAAATAATGATAAATAATTCAATATTTGATTGTTTTTATATATATTTCAATGTTATACTCAACCACTACTACCACATGAACTACCAACTTACTAAAAGCAAATATATCAGGGGTTTACAGTGCGACAAAGCTTTGTATCTGAATGAATATAAAAAACATGAAGGAATTATCAGTGCGGAAACTCGGAAAAAATTCGACAAAGGTCGTGAGTTTGAAGCTTCTTTTAAAAACACTTTTGCTGATGGCATCGCTTTAGATAAGAAGTATGGCGGGCAAATGAGCAAATATGTTTCATTTACTAAAAAGATATTGAAGCAAGATGATGAAGCCGTCTTGTTTGAAGCCGGCTTTGTGTACAATGAAATATTAGTTTTGACTGATGTCTTACAAAAACGACAGGACGGTTCTGTGGTAATTTACGAGATTAAAAATTCTACAGAACTGACAGATGTTATTAGAGCCGATTTGTCTATACAATACTATGTTTGTCGAAAATAGATTAAGAATTTAAAATACTTTAATGTGGTTTTAAATAATGGTGATGACAGTTTTAAAATCATCGAAATGACAAGTGAACTACAAGATAATTTAGGCACAGTAAAGAACAATGTTGTTCATTGTAAAGAAGTTTTACAATATAAAACAGAGCCGGAAATCAAGGTTGGCAAACAATGTACAAATCCGTATTTATGCGAATTTAAAAATTATTGCGAAAAGGGGAAAGATGCGACAGTTCAGCTCAAAACAATCGACAGTATTGAAATAGACCCTTATAATCAAGAGTTTAATGATGCTGTAGATTTTATTCAACATACAAACACACCTATGATTTACCTGACAGGTAAAGCCGGAACCGGTAAAACTACGTTCTTGAAATATCTACGTGCAACCACAAAGAAAAATTTGGTTGTGCTTGCACCTACCGGAGTTGCTGCCGTTAATGCCGGCGGACAAACTATCCATTCTTTCTTCCAGATAAGTCCAAGTTTATATGTCCCTGACTATAAAAGATTGAGGATAAGCCAAAGCAATGATGCTGATAGAAGTACGATATACGACTATTTCAAATATAATAAGGAGAAGGTAAAAATATACAAAATATGGAACTTCTAATCATAGATGAAATTTCGATGGTTAGATGCGACTTGCTTGATGTTGTAGATGCTTTACTTCGTGCGTTTAGAAGACGATACGATGTGGCGTTTGGCGGAGTGCAGGTTATTCTCATAGGCGACACCTTTCAATTGCCGCCTATCGCAACAGGTGAAGAATGGGAAATTTTGAAACAATATTACTCCGGTCCGTTTTTTTTCAATTCCAAAGTTATTGAAGAAAATCAGCCTATTTATATTGAATTGAAGAAGATTTATAGACAAAAAGAGCAAGATTTTATTGATTTGCTCAATCATGTCAGAGTTAGTCAAATGTTGCCGGATGAATACAATGTACTCAATTCAAAATATAATCCGAAATTTACTCCTTCAGATGAAGACAACTATATAATTTTAGCAACAACTAATAAGGCTGTAGAATCGTATAACGTCACTAAATTGTCGGAGCTGAAAACAGGAAAAGCTGACTTTTATTATCAAAAATCACGAGAAGCCATAAAATCCGCCAGCTTTGAAGATGGGTTTGATAACCTGATTAAAGCTGTTAAATATAGAAACGATATTGAAACAGAGATATTTAAAAAGTATTTTGTGACAACAGCCTCAAGACTATATTCATACGTAAATAAATCCCAAATGCTTTTATCTGAAAATATTATCTTGGAAAAAGATAAAAACGATATTCAAACTAAGTTGGCTGATAAAAAAGATAAAGACCAACAATTCCGAAATAAAATTAAAAAACAAAATGATATGTTGGGATTAATGTTGGAAAAACTCCAACAGTCAGAAATAAATTTAGCAAGATCAACAGAAAAAATTAAAGATTTGCAAATATGTAATTCGGAATATAAAGATAAAATTTTGCTATTGGAAGATCAATTGTGTGAGAGCGAACAAAATGGGAAAAACTTGCAGAAAAAACTTAAAGAAACTAATGATGTAAGGTGGTATCAAAAGTTGTTTGGAAAGAAGTAAGATGAGCCGGAAAAATTCGCTGCTATTTGTCGCACTTTGCTTAATTCATAAAAAATACTACCTTTGCCCCGCTTATAGTTTTATAGTCAGGTGTTGCTCATTGAATGGCTTTTGTATATTGTTGAAAGTGAGGCAGATATGATAGTGTGGGGAGGCTTTTTTTTGTTGTAGGGAGACAATATGATTTTATGCTTTTTTGCTTTGAACCGCCTGATTTTACGCTATTTACGCCGTTAAACATTGTTAATTAAATATTTTTATGAAACTAAAAAATTTACTCTTCTCCGTTGTAGCATTATTGCTGTTTTGTAGCTCTTATGCTCAGATTCATGAACCTGTAAAATGGTCATTCAATAAAGAAAAAATATCAGACTCTGAATATAACCTGATATTTAAGGCTTCTATTGATGAAGGCTGGCATCTTTATTCTCAATTTATTGAAGACGGCGGTCCTATACCAACTTCTTTTTCTTTCACAGAATCCCCGGATTATCAGCTGATTGAGACAACAATAGAGCCAAAATCGGAGGAAGAATGGGACCCTAATTTTGAAATGACCCTGAAGTATTTTTCGGGTGAGGTAACTTTTGTCCAAGCAATTAAAGTCTTAAATTCCGAAGCGTTAACTGTTGAAGGCAGCCTCGAATTTATGGCTTGTGACAATAGTCAGTGCCTTCCTCCCGAAATTCAAGAGTTTAAAATAAATGTTATAGGAGGTGAAATTGTTGAGGAACTGACCGAATATGCTTCGACAGATGTTACAACTACTTCCGGTGAAGATGGCGAAAAACAATCTCTTTGGAAAATATTTTTACTTGGTATTGTTGGCGGCTTAATTGCTTTGGTTACTCCTTGTGTATGGCCTATGATACCTATGACTGTCAGTTTCTTTTTGAAATCATCGGGAGATAAAAAGAAAGGTATTAAGAAAGCTGTTTATTATGGAATATCCATAATTATTATTTATGTGGCTTTAGGTTTGGGTATCACACTTATTTTTGGTGCTGATGCACTTAATGCTCTTGCTACCAACCCATGGTTTAACGTAGCTTTCTTTGTCTTACTTGTCGTGTTTGCTGCTTCTTTCTTGGGAGCTTTTGAGTTGACTTTACCCTCAAAATGGGTTAATAAAATGGACGCAAAATCGGAGACTTCCAAAGGTTTCTTTGGAGTCTTTTTTATGGCGTTTACTCTTGTTTTGGTGTCGTTCTCCTGTACCGGTCCTATTATAGGAACTCTGCTTGTAGAGGCTGTTGTTAACGGCGTGATGGCTCCATTAGTAGGTATGACAGGCTTCGCATTGGCTCTTGCTATCCCTTTTACTCTGTTTGCTATATTTCCTTCATGGCTAAGCTCTATGCCTAAGTCGGGCGGGTGGATGAACTCTGTAAAAGTCGTGCTTGGTTTCCTCGAACTTGCTCTCGGTCTCAAATTCTTATCTGTCGCTGACCTGACAATGCACTGGGGTATACTCGACCGCGAGACTTTCTTGGTATTGTGGATAGTAATTTTCGCCATGCTCGGATTTTATCTCCTCGGCAAACTTAAATTACCGCACGACAGCGACTTGCCACATGTTTCCGTAGGACGTCTGTTTATGGCTCTTATCAGCTTCGCTTTTGCAATTTATATGATACCCGGACTGTGGGGCGCTCCGTTAAAAGCTATCTCCGCTTTCGCTCCACCTATGTATACTCAAGATTTTAATATGATTGAAGTAGTTAGAAATAACTCAGGCGGTAAAGCCGAATCTATTTGTGCCGAAAAACCTAAATATAGCGACTTCCTGCATATTCCTGACGGTCTTGAAGGCTATTTCGATTATGATGAGGCTCTTGAATGCGCCCGCGCTATGAATAAACCTCTGTTCATAGACTTTACAGGACACGGATGTGTCAACTGCCGTAATATGGAGGCTGCCGTCTGGATTGACCCGCAAGTGCGTAAACTCTTGGAAGAAGAATATATTATCGTGGAACTTTATGTGGACGATAAAACTCCGCTCGAACCTAATGAAGTTACCACAGTAGAGTTCGCCGGTAAAACTAAACATATCAAAACTATCGGTAATAAATGGAGCTATTATCAAGCTGCTAAATTCGGCTCAAATTCTCAACCTTATTATGTGCTGATGGATACCGATGAACAATTATTGACCGAACCTCATGTTTACGACTTAGACCCGGAGCATTTTATCGATTTCTTGTCAAAAGGCGTGGAAGAGTTTAAAAAACGATAAATCATCTCTTATATAATATAAAATGGCACATTGAAATTTATTCTTTGTGCCATTTTTGCTTATACTATACATTTTTTTTACTTTTGCAAACTTTGCTAAAATTTATATGTGTATGTACTGCAGCTTTTGTTGTTTATTATCGCTCGTCTTGTTAATGATTTCCTGCAATGATAAATCCCGCTTCTTCTTTTGAATTGTCGAAAGCATTAATTATAAACCGTTAAATGCTTTGCAAGAAGATGGCGTGCCTGAACAAAGCTGTAAAAGCTGTTTTAGTCGATTATAGATAAACCAATGGATTATTAACGGCATAATATAATTTATTGATGAGCTTAATTCATTATTGTAATCTGATTAACAGTTAATTAAATTGAAAAAACGTGAAGAAAAATATAATTAAAAGAGCTTTTGAATGTTATCTGTCTTTATCGGTGTTAATGCTTTTTGCAGCTGTCCTGATACGCATATTTGAAACTATGGTTTTGGCATCGCGTCATGGCGATTTTTTTTCACAATTGTTGCTGAATTTTTATGGATTGGGCTTTGATATTTTGTTTTTTTGCAAAATTTCTCTGATATTTTTCCCGATATATTTACTCTTACATTCTATATCTAATAAATTTGCTTCATGGTTTTTTAGAGCGTTTTTTACACTCGTTATATTGTCTTCATTAGCAATGATAATGTATTTTGCTATTGCCGGTCTCGCATTGGATAATTTGTTTTTTGATTATTCGGCAAAAGAGCTTTTGTATGTCGTTAATACTTCACAAACTCTTAAATGGTGGGAGTTTGCGGGTTTGTTTTTAATACCAATATTGTTTTTTATTTCTTCTTTTAAAAAATTCAAATTTAAAAATTATTCTGTGATAATTTGTTTGCTGCTTACTGTTTTTAGCTTGTTTGTTAATAAAATACCTGATAGACTGTATGATAATCAAAAGCAACAACAAACAATTGATAATAAATACAGATGTTTCTTAGATAGTGTTAAACAGGCTGTTTCTGCTGAAATCAGGTCTAAAAAAATCAATAGCAAAAATCAATGGCTTTTTCATTCGAAAAAGATTGAATTTAGAAATGAGGTTGATAAATTTCATTCTTATTTTCCTAATATAAATTTTGTTGATAATCAATATCCTTTTTTGCATTACGATGAATCTCCGGATGTGTTGTCTTCATTTTTTAATTTGAAAGAAGATACAATGCCCAACTTCGTATTTGTTATAGTTGAGGGGCTGGGGCGTGAAGTCAGTGGCTATAATAGTGCTTTCCCATCTGCAACACCTTATTTAGATTCTCTTGTGTCAACAGGATTGTCGTGGAGCAACTGTTTTTCGTCTTCGCAAAGAACTATATGCGTACTGCCTACTTTGTTTGCTAATTTGCCTTTTGGCAACCGCGGCTTCACTACTTATAAAAATGATTACCCCGATTTTAATTCGCTGCTCACTATTTTACATGATAATGGTTACTATTCTTCTTTCTTCTATGGCGGATTGTTGTGCTTTGACGATATTTGCTATTTTTTAGCCGAAAATATGATTGATAATTATCTTGATATAAGTAAGTATGAAAACTCTGAAATGAAAAATAGCTGGGGACTTTATGACCATTGTTTGTTTGAAGAATCTCTGAAAACTATTGATTTTGAAAGTCATCATACGCGAGTCGATGTATTTATGACACTTTCTACTCATGATCCTTTTGAATATCCGGATAAAGATGCTTATACTCAGCAATATACACAAATGCTTCATGATAAAAATCTCCAAAATTCAATTTCACAAAGTCAATATAAAGAGTACGCATCTTATCTTTATCTTGATAACAGCTTACGTAAATTGATGTCACTTTATGCTTCTAAGCCTGATTTTGATAATACTATTTTTATTATCACCGGCGACCATTGTTTTAATCCTGTATCTACGAATATAAATAAATATTATGTGCCTTTGGTTATTTGGTCGCCAATGATTAATACGAGTCAAAGATTTCCTGCCGTAGTAACTCATCGTGATGTTACTCCTTCTATTCTGGCAATGTTAGGCAGCAATTTTAAATTTGAATCGCCGGAAGAGGTTGCATGGATTAATTCCGGGTTAGATACGTCATCTGTTTTTCGCTCTACAACTTTTACACCTCAATTACATACTTCTCGTAATCTTACGAATTTTATTTATCATAATTATTTTATAGACGATGATGAAGTGTACGAATTTAATTATGATGATGAGGTGCTTACTTTAAAACGCACTGAAAATGAAGATGTTAAAGAACTAATGCGGTGCTATAAAGATATTGATTTGTATATTATGAATAATAATGCTATTATAAAAAAAGTTTTTGATACAGCTGATTGAGTTGAACGCATTGCAGTCAACAATTTACGAGCTACATGTTGTTGTATAATTTATTTATTTCATCGGCTATGCTGTCCGGGTCAATGCCGCAAAGTTCATATAATTGATTTAAGGTTCCGTGTTCAATAAATTTGTCGGGAATACC
>Ga0265294_10002260_pt1 | contig 25428 bp, 30 predicted proteins | sample MunlanPumphouse3_FD_192504 | JGI IMG/M metagenome (GOLD analysis project Ga0265294, IMG submission 192504) | Groundwater microbial communities from a municipal landfill in Southern Ontario, Canada - Pumphouse #3 | ecosystem: Environmental > Aquatic > Deep subsurface > Groundwater | place... | reverse complement strand
TTTTTTAAAACATTTTTGGAGGATTTTTACATGCTGAGAGAATTTGTAAAACTAGTTGAAGAAGCAGTCGATGATGGATTCAACCGTGGTATTAATTTATTTATGGAAACATTGGAAGACGATCTTACAAAAACCGAAACGATTAATGAAAATGGAGGAATTGATTCTTTTCTAACTGGTATTTTTGAAAACGATGGTTATGAAGTTAATGAAATATATGAAAATTTAGATGAAGAGAAAATTGATGCTCTTTTAGATCATTTTAAGAAAGAAGGAATTTAATTCGTGTTATTTACAAATTATATAATAATTATATTTGGAATAATTTTTATTTTTATTTTGTTAACAATTCTTAATAGTCAAAAAGATAAAAAAGATTTTAATTTCATTATTTGTTCCGAAATTTTTAATAATTTAATAAATAATTATATAGAAATAATTTTTATTCCTAAATTAAACAATTTGAAAGCATTATATAATTTAGATAAAGAATCAAAGCTTAATTCTATCAAATCTTTTAATCAAGAAGCAGAAAAATTAGTTTCTGATTGTGTTAAAGATTTTATAAATACATTCATATCAAAGAAATGTTTGAAGAATTTATTAAAATATTATAATATTGCTGGTTTAAGTATAATTATTGCAATGCAATTAAAAAAGGTAATATAAAATATGTCATTTTTTGGAAACATTTTCAATGATGAAAATTTAAATAATATTGATGATCGAATTGATAGTATAATTCAAGCATTACCATCACTTATTAAACCTACTGAAAGTTCTTCAATTTCAAGTAATTTTATTGACGATTTCATATCAGAAGGTCCAAAAAACGAAGTTGATAAATTACTACAAGATCTTACCGTTTCTAAAGAACGATTAGATCGTTATGAAATTTATGATGAAACTCTTAAATATGTCCCAATTATTAAACGGATACTTTCTGTTTATATTTCCAATATTTTACAGAAAAATCCAGTAGATGGAAAATGTTTTTTAATAAAAACTGTTGATAATTTAAAAGATAGTGATGAAGAGTTAAAGAAAGTTGAATGTTGTCGAGAATTTACTAAACAATGTATCCAAGAATTTAAATTGAGTTTGTTGATCAGAAAGAAAATATTACCGAATGAACTTGTATACGGTGATTGTTTTGTTGAAGTTGTAGATATAAATTCAACAGGTAAAAAGAAAGTTGAAAATATATCATCAATTAGTACTTCTCCATTATTTGAAGCTACTATTTCTAATTTCAACAGAACTGTTACACAACTTCAATTGAAAAGACAGGATAATAATAAAAGTTATATTTTTGATGATATACTAAAACAAATTAGTGAATATTTTGTACAATATGAAACATCTGAATCTCTAAATGTACTTAATGAACAAACCGACAATGGTGTAAATGTTAATTTTGAGAATATAATAATAAAAATTCATAGACCACACGAAGTAATTATTTTAGAAAGTAAAACAGGAAATCTATTAGGATATCTTGTAGTTTCAAAAGATCAAAGCACTCAATCAATTAATTTAACTCAAACTCTTTCGACATTAGTTGGAAGAATTACTAATTTGAGTGGTAATGATGTAAAAAATGAAAATAATATTTCTGAAAAATTAGTTCGGTTTATAATACATTCCGTTATAGAAAAATCTAAAAAATCACATGCAAATAATAAATCAATAAATTCTATAGATGATCTATTGTCTGATTTACCTAAAGAAGTATTTCAACAGGTTAAACGTTTGTTTATAGAACAGGATATTGGTCATCGGAATACTACATTTAATCGGTTAAAAGTTCGTTTTGTTTCTAGTTTAGACATGATTTCATTTTCAACTGTATCATCACAATATGACCCATATGGTCAATCTTTTATTGATTCTTTAATTTTTCCATGTAAATTATATATATTGTCACAATTATCAAATGTTATTATTAAATTATCACGAGCTGCACCAGTGCGTAAATGGACCATTGATGTGGGTCAAACCCAAATGCAGTCAGGGATGATTCAGAAGCTCAAAAGAGAGTTGTATAATACTCGTACAACTGTTGAAGATTTAAATAGTTTTAAATCAATTCCAAAAATATTAAGTGATTTTAAAGATATGTTTCTGATTAGTAAAGGTGGACAAAAAGCAATAGATTTAGAAGTTACTAGTAATGGTGACCCAACGATTAAAGTAGCGGATCTCGAGGATGCGAGACGTGAAATCATGAGCTTATCAGGGATTCCTCCAGCTTATCTAGGTTTCGCAGATGTGATTGAATTAAGAGAACAATTAGTTCATACAAATGTCGCATTTGCAACTGAAATTTCTGATATACAAGAAGGAATATCCGAAAGTCTAACTAAAATGTTAGATCTAATTGCAACTGGAGTTGGTTTTCCATATAAACCTTCTGATTTTATTCAAATTCAATTGATTCCACCAATAATATTAATGTTACAAGTTATTGAAACGTCATTGGCGTCTATCGGTAATATTGCAGGAACTTTTCAAACTATGAATATTTCAACAGATCCATTTTTCTTGTTAGAAAAATATATACCATATATTGATTGGTCAGCATTTAAAGAAAAAGCATCTGCGTATGAAAAAATTATGACTGCGAAAGCTAGTTTGGAAACTTCTCAAAATCCATAATATATGGAGGTAGCTAATGTTTCTTTGCGATATATTAGTAGAACAACATGAATCTGTTCAACCTCCTGTTGAGTCAGATGTGAACCAGCAGGATTCGTCTATCGATCAACAAGCTCCTCCTCAACAATATTCTGATGAAGATGAAGATGAAGAATTGACAGATGAATCACCTGAAAATGAAGAATGTGTTCCAATTAAACGATTTTATTTATTAACCAAATTAAAAAAAATTAAAGATATATTAAAACAATACAATATTGTAGATAGCGATTTCGATTTGCTTCTAAAATTTGTAAATAGTTTATCGTATAATACTTTATTATTCATATCAGATAAAATGATTCAAGCTGTTGAAGCGAGGATAAAAAATGTCGAAGAATAAGAAATCTACTTATAATTTTATTTTTGAACAAACCTCAATTGTTAAAAATCATGATATTGAAATTTTAGAAGAGATTAATTTAGGCAATGGAAAAGCAAAAATTGCAGCTAAAGCATATTTACAAGAATCAGAAACGAAAAATAAGAATGGGAGATTTTATTCAACTCCGATTTGTGAGTCGATCGTAAGTCAGTTGAGTCCAAAAGCAACTGGTCGTTCTTTGCTTATGGAAATTGATCATCCTCTTTTTGTTTCATCGAATCCTGATGTGCTTAAGCGTCGAGCTTCTATTGTTGAAATTAACAATTGTGGTGCATTACTTCGTGAAATTGGATTTAAAAACAAACAAATTTATGGTGTTATGGAAACACTGAGTGGTTTTAAAGGCCCAGATTTATACAATTTAATTACTAAAGACAAGGTTGATATTGGATTTTCTTTACGAGCTCTTGGAGCTGTCGAAACACTTCAAGACGGTACTATTATGGTAAAAAATCCAATTCGACCTATAACTTATGATATAGTTTCAAATCCAAGTCACGAAAATGCAAAAGTTTTAGAATTTTTACCAGAATCTGTCGATGAGTTTATTCCAGAACATGAAATAATTTGTGAAGGGGAATGTACTTGTTTAGATGATGATAAAATTGCAATGTATGAAGGCGATTCGGTTATTGTTCGTTTTATAAATGATATTATTAATGAACAATTTAAAAATGTTATTTCGAGTGGAATTCGTTTTAAAATATAAATTATTTTTTTATTTTTGAAGGAGATTTATTAATATGGAACTTGCGTTATTTGAGAATTATGAGAATTTTATTCATGAACATAGTGATGATCTGTCTAATCCTGCTGGTGCTCTTCGGATGATAACGGATAATGGAATGTTTAGAGCCTACATGGATTCTCTTACAGAAGGTCTTGATCCAAGTGTTCGTACATCTGTATTGGCTGTTGCATCTCGTCAGCGTGAAATGTTATTGACTGAAGCTGCAAATGTTCCTGGAACTAATTTGAGTTTAGGTTGGACAGTCTAAAACTTTGGACCTCTTAAAAGTAATTTTAAGATAAACATCTCGTGAATTGCTGGAAACCCCTTAGAGCTTAGTTAACTACAAAGTAATCTGAAAAGATAAACTTGATAGTTTGAAAATAACTAAGATTGGGCAATCAGCAGCCAAGCTCCTAAAGTAAATCGCTAATTTACCATGGAGAAGGTTCAACGACTATCCCAGAAGGGAGTACACTCAAGCGAGTGGAAGTGCGAGATATCCTAGATTTTTAAAATTGAATTAAGGAAGATATCCTTTGATTGGTATTGCTAGATTTTATAATTGTGATTTTAAAGCAATACATTATCATAAAGAAAAATTTGGATTATAAATTTTAAAAATCTAGGATAAAGATATAGTCTAAACTATACAGAAATGTATAGCAGTCCGAAAAGGACGGGTAGAGAGTAGCGATCTCTATTGAATTTATTTGTAAGTTTTCCAATTTTAGTTGATATATATGCGGAACCGGTTATTAGTGAATTGTGTACTGTTTATCCAGTATCTTCACCAATCGCATCTGTTCCTCGAATTAAAATTATGGCGAATATTAAAGGTTATGGTGGAACTGTTACACAAGTTCGTATTCCTACTATGACACAATCTGTTCGTCCTAGTTCTTTAGCTCTATCTATTAGTCCTGCAACATCAAATAACATGTTTACAATTGCTTCGGCTGCAGTTGCTCCTGCAACCGTAACAACTGACGAATATCGTATTAATCGGCGTTATACTCTTGTCACTTCTGTTGTTACTAGAGAAACTCTTGCTGGTGGTGGAACTGTTGATACAACTACCAGTGTTATGATTAAACCTGATAATAGAAGTCAATTTATTGGTACATTTACATTTACTGATAATGCTGGTGTAACTACTCTTGGTAGTTTAACTGGTCATATTAATTACGATACTGGAATTTTTACGTTTAGTGTTCTGTATTCTGGTGGAACTGGAACATCTACATTTGCTTGCACAAGTGCTATTCTTAGTATGCGCTTTATGCCAATTAATACTATGAATGGTCGAGTAAGTGTTAAGATTGAAACTGAAATGACAGATGTTTCTATTGATCCTAATGAAGATTTCTTAATTGATCTTCCACCTGAAGATGTTCAGGATTATCAGAGTATTTTTAAGATTGATATTATTCGTACACTTTCCGAAGCTATTAAACGTCAGATTATGTTAAATAAAGATACAGATCTTGCATATTTCTTAGCAGCCGCTGAAGCTGAAATGGCTGCTAATGGTGCAAGTGCTACTCTAAATATGAATAATTATGACGTTACTGGTGGAAAATTTGCTCCTGAAAATATTATTGATATCTTCAAAGCAGTAATTCCCCGAATTGCAATTGTTGCTGGAACTATTCGTAGAAATTTTAATGTTTATCCTTCTTATATTGTTGCTGGATTAAAGACTGCAGCTCTTCTGCGTTCATTACAGTCTATTTCTGTAGCTATGCCTGGAATTGGTCAAGCTGCAGGTGGTATTGGTTGGTCCGGAGACGCTGCTCAATTTACTAAGATGAAAGTATTAGAAAGCAATGCAATTGGTGAAGGTAAAATTTACTTATCCACTAAAGCACCTACTGATTCGTTAGATAAGACAACTATTGTGGATCTGATTTATCAACCAATTTATATTGTTTCCGAAATTACTAATGGTAATACCAGAAACTTTGTAAAATCTCGTACATTGATTGATGTTCTTAGAACAGATGGTTTGGGAGTTGTTAACGTTTCTAATTTAGACGCTCATTTACAGTAAAAAATAATCCGGCAAGATCAAATTAACGATCTTGCCGGATTAAAAAATGAAAGATAAAAATGTCATCTATTTTGACTATAATTGCAAAAGGTAATACAAAATCTGACATTCAGAAAAATTTTAAAATTATTGATGAAATTTTTAATAATATTAATATTTATTTCACATTATTTTCTGAAGAAGAATTAAATCCTAGAATTTATTATAGTGCGAAAACGATTGAATCGAAAAATATTTTAAATTTAATTCATCAATTAAAATCAGATAAAAATGTTAATTATACAATTAAACAAATTGCATATGCTAGTCATTTAAATATTATCTGAAGAAATACAAAAATGGAGGCGTTGAAAGAATATGTTGAGTTCTTTTTTAAAAGTTGCAGAAGCTGTTTCAAATATTAAGAAACAAGAAGTGCCTTTGCCAATCTCTAGAAAAATGGCAATTATTACTCCTCTTCGAGTTGGAGATGATATTTCATTAAAATCATCATTAGTTTCTCCTGTACATTATGATCGAGATATTTCAAAACTTTTATTTAATCATACTGAAGTTGTTTTGAATGAGGGAGAAACACCTATTAAAGAAAACTTTGAAAAATTTTGTGCAACAACTTCAAATATTGACAAAATCTGTTTAATTTGGGGTATGTATAAAACAACTTATGAAGTGCTTGGTGCTCGAAATTTTGAATGTAAACAAGAAACGTGTAAACAAAAATTTAAACATGAAGTCACATTAGAATCTTTAATTCATGAAGATACATTTACATTTTGGGAAGAAGAACAACCTTTCTATGATTATATTTATCCTATTGAAATAGAATATTCTGATACTGGATATATTTACACGTTTAATAGTCGAATACCTTCTATTAAAGACAATAACCGATTAATGAGTTGCTTATCGATAGATACTTTGCAAAATAATTTATCAAAAACTGGCTCTTTATTTGCTAAACATGAACAAATCGCTCTGTTATCAAAATCCATTTCGATTAGAAAAAAAGATCAATCTTCTACTGAAGATATTCCAAAAACTGAAGATGTCCAAGAGATGTTAATGGCTCTTTCGAATTATTATCCTCATACGGTCTCTGAACAGTTTTTAGAAAAATATCATGAAAAGTTTAATAATTATTATCCGAAATTTTATACAAAGGTTAAATGTCCATATTGTGGTCATGAAATAGATTTTCGGATTGATCTGGAAATCGAATTTTTTCGTCGAAGCGTATTTGGTCGAAGGGAGGGCGTCGAAGAGTTATAATTATTTTGTTAACAATTTTTTGATTTATCAATCTTTATTCGAAGGTGGTGGTGATTTATTATCAATTTTAGCATTACCATATCCACTATTTGATGATATAATAACTCGTCAGATTGCGGAGAAAAAGAAAGAAAAGAAATTATATGAATCAAAACTTGCCACTATGAAATATAACGCACCTAAGAAAAAGGTTGTTCGTAGAAGGTGATTATGGATGTTGATTTTTCTAAATTACCTAAAACTGTTTTACAACAAATACCATTAACTTTACGGACATATAAGACTATTCATGTTTTAGAAGAATTACCAGTTTCTATTCAATATTTAGTAAAAGATTATACAGAGGATAATCTTAGTGTTGAATATAAAACAGTTTTTGATATTTCACCAAACATATCAAAATATAGTGATTTTTCTACAACAGAAGATGCGGTAACTTTGGTAACAAGTTATTTGAAAAATTATCTAATGATCTCTCCAGGAACATATCCATGGGATCCTTGGTTTGGTTGTAGATTAAAACAACAAATACATACTAAGGATATTAATTTACGACAAACATTTATAGTTTCTGAAATTAATAACATTGTTGATGTAATTTCCAATGAGTTAAGTGTTAATATTAAGGTAGATAATATTCAAATAGTTCCAATTTCTACTGGTGCTAGTACGGAATATAATATTGTTATTATGTTAACTATTAATAATATATATCAAAAACAGGTTACTATGTCTTTTTAATGAAAAAGAACCAATGATATTTTTCTTTTTATATCATTGGTTCTTTTTCAATTTTCAATCAATTTTTACATTTTGAGCAATTTTCATTATAGAGATTTTATTCAATTGTTCAAGATCATATTCGACATATAATAAAATTGGTGTTGTATCTTCATATGGAATATTAGCGGCAAAATCTTGTTGGAAATAGATTTTGATTTGTTTTTCAATGTGTATACTAAACAATGGACATATTGGAAGAATGTATTGAATCATATTAATAATTTCATATTTTGAACACTCTCCAATTAAATGATTTTTGATATTTTCAACACTTATAAATAATTGACATTTCGATTTATCAATTAATGAAAAAATGAATCCACTTTTTAAAATAACTGGAAATGCTTTTAAAAAATTACTCTTGAATTTAATTTTTTCTTTACATTCAAAATCAAATACTACTGGTGTACTATCTATATATTGAAAGAGTAATTTCGGATCTATTATAATTTCAAGATTATCTGTTTTATGTTGTTTTATAGTTGAAAAATGGATATAACCATTTTCTGCATTGTTAAATATGTCGATTGGTAAAGAATTAATACAATCGAATAATATGTTATCATCAATAACTGTATATTGGGATGTTGGAATTGTTCCATATAATGATTGAATTCTATGAAGCTGGGTTATTGGAAGTGTAAATTTAGATGAGAATTTATTATCATTTATTTTTTTAAATGGGCTAATAATATCTGTAAAATTTCCAATATTTTTAGCTAAGATGAAGTTTTGATCAGATGAGATAACAACTTGTGTCGAGTTCTGATTTTTAGTACTGTGTGAGACCATATTACCGATAACTCCCTTCTTTTGTTTATAAAATATAAAAAGTAAAATAGACAAATTAACAATCAATAAAGATTATTTCTATATAAAAAAAGAACAAATTGGAGTAGTTTATGCAATCTACTTTACATGATCCTCAAATTGTCCAAAGTTATTATAATGAATATCTGAGATTGCTTAATTATTATATGAATTTAAAACGTCCTAGTACTTTTATTCGATATTTTAACATAGATATATCCCAATCAACATATAACGAAAAACTTGAATCGACATATGATCTTTATCACGTTTCAAATTTGAAATTTAATATATATGATTTTACTCCATCATATTATATTGCACCTGTTGTTAATAATAGTGCGAATGTAGATGATCTCCGTGGTCAAATGATGGATGCAACAACTTCAGTTGTTATTTATACTATTGAATCTCCAAGAATTCATGATTTAGTTACTTTTTATTCACCGGTTAATTCTGGTGAAATATTTAGAGTATCGAATTTAAGAACACCAGTTAATGCAATACATTCAGATCCATCTGTAAAATGGTTTGAATTAGAGTTAGAATATGCTCCTATAACTCAAACCAGAGAGTTAAAATTGTTAAATCATTTTGTATATGATTTAACTGAAGAAAAATATATAACTTATTCACAATATGTTGAATTTGAAGCGAAAATTACAGATTGTAAAAGTATTTTTGCCGAATTACATAAATATTATGATCCATATCACGATCTTTATCAAGTTAATAATATAGTTCCTATTGAAGTTAATGAAGTAATTATATTTTTTAAAAAATTATATGGGCATAAATATCGAAGACTTTTTGATGAATATAATTTTCCATATGGGTATTTAGATTGTATGAATTTCACTCAATATTATTCTAATGTTGATGTGCTACCATATCATATTGGAAATTATAATTTTCATATTTACAATTTCACAACTAAAATAATTGAACCATATTTGTGGTCAGTTAATAACCAAAATTGTGAAAATGATATTGATAAATTATTTATGTTATCTTATCAATTATTACAAAAAGCATTTAACTGGACTACAAATATAATTCTTAATGATGAAGGATAATAATAGTTGTGTCGATAAATTCAAATTTAATTGGTGAAAATGTTGATATTCCTCATTTGACAATAGACGATATACGTAATTTTTTTAATTCATATATTAAACCATTTGCTCCTTATCAAAATGAAAAAGTTTATGAAGTTTTAATTAATAATCTAGTCGAATATTATTTTAATCAAACATATCTTACAACACCAATTGAAATGAAACAACTTTTTGAACAATCAGATATTGAATCTAGTCAACAATATGATAAATTATTGATAGCAATTGGTGTACCTGAACAAATTATAAAAAATATAAATCTAAATGAAAAGTTAATTTTTTTAAAATCATTATCAGATTTTGGACGATATAAAGGTACTATTTCATTTTTTCAAAAGGTATGTATTTCATATTCTGAAAAGTTATGTATATATGAATTATTTATTGACAGAACTCAAGATAATTGGGTATTCAAATCTGTTCCAATTTATATTCCAGATGGTATAGAACAAAATTTATCGGATATACCATATTCAGTTATATATGATTCTGTACCCTCATTATTAGTGAGTGAAGAGGAATTAACTTCATTATATAATGAAGGTAGTTTAATCTTGCCGATGAAATCAAATTTATTATTTTTTGATAATGAAATAGTTACAGAAGTCTCATTATTATATGATATTATAGTAGTTATATTTCTTCATACTTTTAAAGATAATTTTATAGATATCTATTTTTCATCTAATCAAACCTTCACTTGTCAATTAAAAACTATATATTTTATTTGGTTTTATTTATTAACGGAATATTGTGATTTAACATGGCATTCAATTTCATCTACTAATTTATTAAAATTTATTTATAATGATATTGATTTTCCTGAATATATTGGTACAATACCAACTACTATCGAAAATGTATATCAAATTATAAATGAATATAATGATATTGATATAACATATACAACAAATGCAGATATTGACAATCGCCGTCAATTATTTGCAAATTTTTATGATAAAATAGAAAAAGCTTTTTTTGTTGAAAATTCAAGTTCAAATAGTTATTCTGCGGAAGAAATGTATAATACTATTTTAATTGATAATTATAGTATAGTTACATATTTAAAAAATCGAATAGATAATAGTGTTTATACTAAGAAAAAAGAAGTAAATAATATATTAACAGAATTATATTCTTCATTATTATTGTATTCTTCAAATGTGGATAATGAATATTTTAAAGAATATTCAGATTATTTTTTAAGATATCTCCCTCAAATAATGGTTGATCCCAAATCAACTACAACATATACAATTTTATATAATTTAAAACCTTTTCATGTTGATATATATAGTTTATGTAAAGTTGGAATATGGATTAATGATAAATTCAATCAAATATTTATTAATGATTCTTTTAAGTCAATGATTGAATTACATCAAACTAGTGCAATTACAACATCTAGTGAACATTCTTTTGAAATTGAGGAAAATGTCATATCTGAATGTGCTTGTTTTGATTATTTTGAAATTGTTGAGTAATTTTTAAACAATTCCCGGAAGAATTGTTAGAAATAGTGTAAGTGAAATTGGTATGGAGGACATTCGAGTGATAAAAAATGATGTTTTAATGAAAGATTATTATCGAGTTTTCGATAAATTAGAAAAACAAATCCATCACAAACGAGGTCCTGTTGGATGGGTTCAAATATTTTTGCAAACTAAATTTGGATTAGTTTATGATGAAGGTTATAATTTAGTTGTTGCAAAAGGATGTGAATTTATAGCTCAACGAGCATTCAATAGTAATCTCTATTCTGGTGGTTCAAGAATTGATTGGACAGAATACTCAGTTTCACATTTTGCAGTTGGTAGTGGGGGATCAGTTGTTGCTGGAAGTCCACCTGTAGTTACTTTAAATGGTCCATATATATGTGACACACAACTTATTGAAGCTACATCGTTAGATAAAATCAGTTATCTAACAGAACCTAGCGGTACTACATTGTGTGTGAAACCTATAACTGCTGATGGTGGATCTTTTCTTTTGGAACCGTCCAATTATTCAAGTTTAGGAGGTTCTTGTTCTTATTATACAAAAGTGAGATGTGTATGTAATGTTTCTGATGAAGAACCAATTTCACTCCCAAGTGGTGGAACAACTAAGATCGATGAAGCTGGGTTATATTTCACATCTGGTGAAACTGCAAATTTATTTGCTCATATTTGTTTCGCTCCTAAATGGAAAGAAAAAGAATCCCCATTCACATTAATATGGTATATTTTATTTTAATATGAGATTTATTGAGGAGAATAAGTTATGCCCATTACTGATTGTCGTGAACCTGCTGTATATGTAAGTATTGAAGATGCGTCATATGCAGCTCCATCTTTAGAAACTGGTAGAGTTGGTTATATTGCTACATTGTGTGATAGAGGTCCACATAATCGAATAGTTAAAATTACATCTCGAGAGCAGTTTTATAGACTTTTTGGCCAACCAAATTATAGAAGAACTTCACAAGCTCATTATTTAGCAGATAAGTTTTTGCAATATTCAAGTAATTTATTATTAGTGCGGGTTATGCCGGATGATGCTTACTGGGCAAATGAAGAAATTTCTGTTTCTTCAACTGGAACAAAACTTACATATTTGGTAGAAGAGACACCAACAGATGCTAAATTTACATTTACATCTGGTAGTAAAAGTGTGGTAGCATCTAATGCTGCATCATTCGCTACTGTATCTGTTGGAAACTGGATTTATGCAACCGGTGATTCAGTTGCAACTGCTGCTCAAGTTGTAGCTACAACTGTCGGAACATTAACTCTTACTCTTGACAGAAATTATGAAGGAACGATCGAAACAGAAGTTGCAGGAATGATTTGTACTCCATATACTACAACTTCTCTTGCAAGTGTAAATGCAGAGTCTGATATGTTAGCAACTTCAGCAACTGTTGTGTGGCATTTTTATGCAAAGGGTGCTGGTACATATTATAACAATATTAAAATAATGGGTGTTCGAAATGTTGAATTAGAGAAAATGTATACAGATAATTCCGGAACACCATTATATAAATATCTATTTATGAATATTGGTGTGTATTATGTCAATGAAGATGGGACAAACACACTATTAGAAGGTCCATGGACTGTTTCTTTAACTCATCGTACTGCACAAGGATCGACAATTAAGGATCTTTCATCTGGAGCGATTCTTTATATTGAATCTGTTATAAACAATAATAGTGAATTTATTGGATGTATTGCAGCGGCAGCGGTTGATGATTTATCTGCAGTTGGTGCTATTACTGAAGCTACTGCTACTAAACGACGATTACAAGTAAGTTTATTATTGACTGTAGCTGGTCAAACTGTTGACGCTTCAACTGGTAGTATTGCAGCTGGTGGAATTATTCTTGAAAATGGAACTAATGGAACTGTTAATACTGGTCGAACACTTTCTATGTTTACAGATGCTGGCAATTTAGAAACTGATAGAGATTATCTTGAAGGAGAAATTGCTAATGCATATAATGGTTCATTAGTAAGTGTTGATGGAAGTATTGAACAAATTCCAGAATGTGTTTACCCTTGGGTTATATCAGGGGCTTATATCAGTGATGATATAATGAAAATTCTCTTAATTGCTGGAAAACCCTTAGAGTTTAACTACTACAACGCAGCTTAAAAAAGCATACGTGATAGTTTGAAAAATGTTAAGATTGGGCAATCAGCAGCCAAGCTCCTAAAGTAAATCGCTAATTTACCATGGAGAAGGTTCAACGACTATCCCGACAGGGAGTAGACTTCAAGCGAAGTCGAAATAGAGAAAATCTAGATTATAAAAAGGAAAAGAAATGGAAGTAATAACAAAAATTTGCACTAAATCAACTTGTATTCATGAAGAAGTAGATCGAATGAGCAAAGAAACTGGAATTAATTATGTCGTTGATCATATTTATCCTCTTCGAGGAGAAACTTTAAGTGGACTTCATGTTCCTTGGAATTTACAAATTATAACATTTTCAGAAAATTCAAAGAAAAGTAATAAATTAATTTTATAATCTAGATTGTGATATAGTCTGTTCTCATATGAAAGTATGAGTGAGAAGAAATTCTCATGTAGAGAAGTAGCGATCTCTACTAAACATTTAAAGTGGTACCAACCCGATTATATTATTACTGGAGGTTATCCTGCAACAGTTCAGACCGCAGGAAGATATCTTGCAGAATATCGTCAAGATTGTATTCATTTAGCTGATACAGGAAGTTTTGTTACATCTTATTCTTCAGATCTTACTGCACGAACAGATGATGTTCCTTGGAATAATTGGACATCTGCTCTATATGTTCAGTATCGAAAGATTTTCGATAATTTCACCGGAGAAAAAATTTGGATGAATCCGGTTTATCATGCAATTGAACGACATTTATATTGTGATGGAGCATATTTCTTAGCTGAACCCGTTGCAGGAATTGAAAAAGGTGCTATTTCTGATTCTATTGAATTAGCATATAAAGCAAATCATACGGAGCGGGGAGATTTAGGAGATGCTGAATTAAATTCCATAATTGTCGAACCAGATGGTAAGTATATTCTTACACAATATACCACCTGGAAAAGATTGTCAATTCTAAGACGATTACATGTTGCTAAATTTGTAGCATATTGTCGGAAAATTATTCCTACATTATTAAAAGATATTTTACAGAGACGAGCTACTCAGTATTGGATTAATCAAGCTCAATTTAGAGTATCTAACTTTTTAAGTAAATTTTTAGAATCGAATGTCGAAAGATATTCTGTTTTGAAAAATTTTAATGTTTCTGTAAATTTTGATGATGTTAGTTCCGAACTTAATGTAATCATCAAAATGACTCCCATTAGAGCCATTGAGAAGATTAATGTATATCTTATTGTCAGTTAATATATTTTTTACGCGAGGAGATAATATTTATGTCTGATTCGACAAATATTATTAGTAGATTAGCGTCAAGATTTAATAATTCAATTAAAGATCGTGAGAAACCAGATTTTCTTACAAGAGATATTGGTGGTCATTGGAGAAATAATCAACCTTACATTTCAGGATATTTTCAAACTGTTTATGGTTTGCCTTCTGAATTGTTTAATGGTGCAGATAATGTCCAGATCGCTTCTAAATGGTTACATAGTACCTGTGAAGGATTTACACCTCATACCCAAATGTTAAATAAAATTGATATTATGGGTCAAGGTCAAATTGGTTCATCTTTTGTCGCTAATGTATCTACTACACGAGAATTTAGTTTAACATATCGGGAAATGCAAAATCTTCCCGTTCTAAATGTTATTAAACAATGGGCTTCAGTATTTGATCCTTTTACAGGTGTAAGTCCATTAGAAGGTAATAAATTTATTCCACAGAATTATAAAGGTTGGGTAGCTGTTGCACAAACGAAACCTGTCCGTTCTGATGGTGAAGATTTGACTGTTGAAGATTTAGAAGAATGTTATATTTATCAAGGAGTTTTCCCAACTACAATTCCTCTTGATACTGCAAGTGCAGCAGATGTAACTGCTAATGATTCTGTACAATTATCTGTTACATTTAGTTTTGATGGTGCGCCATTGACATCTGCAGAACCTCAAGTCGCTGAAATTGTTGTTAGTTTATTAAAGAGTCTTAAATATATGGGAACACCAGATTCTACTTATGGTAAATATCATGATGTTGGAACATCAATTTCTGCATGGGGTGCTCATAGTGGTATTGTAACTTCTAAGATTACTCCGTAAAAATAAAAAATTATACCTGATAAATTATAAAATTTAACAGGTATAAAGAGAGCGATTATGTTTGGTGTTTCGCCTCCCACTGAATGTACTTGGTTCTCTTTTTTATCCCTCTCCCTTATTTCGGTCTAAGGGAGAGGGAATTTTTTAACAAAAAAACGGGCTGGCAAGACCTAGTTAAAGATCTTGCCAGCTGACTACATTCTTGGTGCTAATATCCATAGCACCAAGAACATAGCTAATATCAAGGTCAGGCAGCAGCCTTCTACTATCGCCCGACCCTTTGTGTATGGTTTCATGGAAACTCCTTTCGGGATCTTTCTGATCCCTTTTTTTATTGTTAATGTTTAATATATTATTTCTATATAAAAATGTAAATAAAGAAAAACTAGGTAGCTAACTTCTAGCTACCTAGTTTAAAAAGTTCATTTTTTATTTGCTTTAATCAAATCGAAAATTTCGGGATCATCACAATGAATTTTACAACAATCAAATACATAATTGTTAATTTCAGAATGTGGTATCAATAATTTGACAATTTCGAGATGACCATTTTTTGCGGCCCTCAATAGAGCTTTACTACTGTCTGACTTTGGATTCGAATAAGGAAGCAATAATTTGACAATTTCAAGATGCCCATTTTTAGCAGCCAAACTTAATGCATGACTATTTAAACTTTTTGGATTTGAATGAGGAATTAACAATTTTACTATTTCTAAAGATCCAACTTCAGCAGCAAAACGTAAAGCTTCACTATTATTTGCTTTTAAATTTGAATATGGAATTAGCAATTTAGAAATTTTAAAATGACCATTCATTATAGAGTATGTTAATGCTTCACTATCATCAATTTCAGAATGTGGTATCAATAATTTTACAATTTTGAGTTGACCATTTTTTGCGGCTGTGTTTAATGCTTGGTTAAAAGCTATTTTTGAATTTATGTACGGAATTATTAATTTAACAATTTCTAAATACTTACATTTAGCTGCCCATACTAATATCCAACTATTATCTACATTCGGGTCAGCTCCTTCGTCAATCAATCTCTTAATAACTTTAGCGGTAATCTTTTCTTTCTTACCGAGAATAATTCGGTCGGCTTTCCACTTTTTTGGACCACCTGGATTCTCGTAAACTTGAGCATCCTTAGGAAGTGTTATCTTCCTGATCCAAGGTCCGTAGTGAATAAAAGCGAAAATGTCTTCTCGTGAGAAATAAATTCCTCCTGGACTACAATCTCCACTAGGGTTGAATTCTTTAGGATCGACATTCAACCCAAATTTATATTGTAATCCGTGATGATATTCTTTTTCATTCAAGATCTTGTAGTAATCCATCTACGCTTCCTTTTTATTCGAGATGATTAAATCAAGAATTTCTTGCTTTCTACAATATCCAACACAATAATTTATTACAGATTCATTAATTTCTGAAACTGGGATTAATAGCTTGACAATTTCGAGATGACCATTTTCGGCGGCATATCGCAAAGCTTCACTATTATATACTTTTGGATCAGAGATTGGAAGCAATAGTTTGACAATTTCGAGATGTCCATTTACAGCGGCCCATCTTAATGCATAACTATTTTTTGCTTTCGGATCGGAAAGTGGAAGCAATAACTTTACAATTTTAAGATAACCATATTTAGCAGTAAACCGTAAAGCTTCACTATAATTTGCTTTCGGATCTGAAACTGGAATTAACAGCTTGACAATTTCTAAATGACCATTTAATGCAGCATATCTTAATGCATAACTATCACATGCCTTCGGATCTGAATATGGTAGTAAAAGCTTGACAATTTTAAGATGTCCATTTAAAGCAGCATTTCGCAAAGCACAACTATCATACGCTTTCGGATCTGATAGTGGAAGTAATAATTTAACAATATCGAGATATCCATTTTGAGTGGCTCGATTCAAAGCATCATTAAAATATGTTTTTGTGTCTGTATACTGAAGTAATAATTTGACAATTCCATAATGCCCATTTGTAGCGGCCCACATTAGTGGGTAATTATTATTTGCTTTCGGGTCAGCACCTTCGTCAATCAATCTCTTAATAACTTTAACGGTAATCTTTTCTTTTTTGCCGAGAATAACTTTGTTAGCTTTACATTTTCTTGGTTCTCCTGGATTTTCGTAAACTCGAACATCATCAGGAAGTGTTACCTTCCTGATCCAAGGTCCGTAATCAAGAAAAGCTAAAATATCTTCTCGAGAGAAGTAAATTCCTCCTGGACTACAACTTCCACTAGGATTGAATTCTTTAGGATCGACATTTAACCCGAATTTATATTGTAATCCGTGATGATATTCTTTTTCATTCAAGATCTTGTAGTAATCCATCTACGCTTCCTTTTTATTATTTAATCTGAAATGTGATTACTTCAACTCTTTTGGTATAACTTCATATACTTGGCTTTTATGTATAAATGCTCCTAAAATAACAATATTATCCATTTTATGGGTATGTATTATTTCATTTACAATCAGTCCGGTTGTGAATCCAACTAGAAAAATAAGTATTATTAATGTTGAAAATTTATTTATTAATTCTTTCATTAAGGTGTCTCCTTATTTGCATATTTATGAATTATTTTATACCAAAGTGAATCTCTATCATAAATCACTTTCTGAATGGTATTTCTTCCCATTTTATCCCATCTACATAATAGTGTTAACTCTGGAAACCATTTATGATTGTTTAATTCTTTAATTTTGGATAGTTTTCTCATATCACCCATAATGAAATACCAAAATCTCATATGATTTTCAATGAGCCATGATGTTTTACTACTGATTTTACCTTCAAGCATTTGTACTGCAATTTTATCATGATTAAAGTTTTGTATTTGTTTACCAACATCATGTAACATAGCGGCAAAAATCAAATCAATATCATCTGTTTCTTTCAATGCATGATTTAATACTTGAACAGAATGTGTGAATACATCACCTTCTGGATGATATTTATTATTTTGTTCTACACCTTTACATTTCTCTAGAATGGTAAATAAAATCTCAATAGATGATGATGTTGTTAAGTCATAAAACATTTTTATATACCTTGTTAAACTTATTATTGGAACTTTCTAGTATAAAAGTTCCAATAATAAGTTATATTTTTAATCTTCATTTGGTTTACATTTGAATTCTCCACACCATCCAACATCAGGTAATTTTGGCCAAATTATACCACCATTTAAACAAATTTTAGGAGGATATCGATGGCAATAACCTTCATATATTCTATATCCACCAGTTATTGCTTCCCAAAATATACAATTTTCACAATTACCCATATAAAATCTCCTTTATTTTTGAAGATCTTTAAACTTTTCAAAAAATGGTAATGGAAGAGTTTTAAATTGACAACCTGCTGCCTGTGTATGACCGCCGCCGCCAAATTTTTTTGCTAAAATACTCACATCTATTCCATCTTTATCTGTATAAAAACCAAATTTCCAAAATCCATTTTTATTTACTCCAAAATTAATCATAATATCATATTTTGAATTATCCCAAATACTTTTGAAAGTTAATGAAGATGCTAAAGTTTTATTTATGACAATAGATCTATAACCTTCAAAATCAATTTCAAATGCATTTACTTTACAATATATTTCATCTTGTTTTGTTTGGTATTTGATAATTGTTTTTCCTGAATTAATTATAGAATTTATTTGTTGGTTATCCATAAATAATTTTTCCCATAAATCTTGATTTTCCGGCCAGGTATTTTCTAGTCGAAGACCATATTGAAATGGTAAAACATTTTCATCAAGTTTCCAAACATCATATTTACTTAATAATTTAACAGATGTTGGTAGTTGGTTTTTTGGGAAAAAATAGTTCCATATAAGTTCACAGGCTGCTACACCATTATGTTGACAACCATTAATATTCACATATGGATAATGTGTTTTAAAGTCATTTATTGCACTTATATGATGATCAATCCAGATAAACTTATCTTTTAGAATATTATATAATTTAAACATGTCACTAACTGGTTGAAGACTAAAATCAACCATATAAATCACATCAGTTGGGTCAATAGAATGCCATGGAAAATTATCTCCGTAATTTATTGGAAACAATTCAGTTTCTGGATAAGTAAATTTTACAATGGCACCAGAACAATGACCATCTAAATCTGCCGAATGATAAAAACATTTTATATTTGGTATTTTCATGAAATCTCCTTTAGCCAAAAAATAAGTCGTTTATTTTTAAAAATTTTAGTCAAGTGATTAATATTGTATTTATATTTCCAATATATATTTTTTCGATGAGAATATATTTGTTCAATTATATTTCCAATTGAATCATATTTCCATTCGAAAATATCCCCGGTTCTCTCTATAGATTTGATTAATCTATTATAATTATCATATGATTTATATGAATGTGCATTATCTGGAAACGTAGTTTTTATAAGATTATTCATATTATCATATTCATATAATATATATTCATTATTTGGTAATGTTTCTTTAATTAATTTTCCATTAGAATTATATTCATATTTAAATATACTTTTGTTATTTATAATTGTTTCCAATTTTCGTCCAGAATATGTCCATTTTTCTTGAACTGTAACATTCTGTGAATCAATTTGTATCAATAAATATTCAAAATGTTGTGAATAATAAATATATCGTTTTATATATCCTTCCGAGAATATTTCTTCAATCAATTTTCCATTTGGTTCTTCTCGTTTATATAAAACATATTCTCCAGTAGAATGACTCATTTTTATAAGGTATCCGGAGTTGTCATATTCCCAATATTGGTGAGTATTATAATTTAAATTATATTTTTCAATTATTTGATTATTTAGATCATATTTACAAATTATTTTTACACGTTCTTTTCCATTCCACTCATCATATTCAATTAAATTTCCATTAGAATCATATTCATATGAAAATTCTTCTCCATGGATTTTTTTTCGAATTAATCTATTATTAACATCAAATTGAGCAGATAATTCACTTTCCAACCAATTAATCCAAGTTATATGTGGTTCAATTGTACTGTGTAATTTATATTTTAATAGATCTAATCCATTTGGAAAATTTCTCTCGAAAAAATCAATAAATTTTGTGCCAGCATTTCGCTTCTGTATGAAATCTGTAGTTATTAACATTTTTCTATTTCTATTTCTATTGTGTTAAACTTTTAATAAGTTGAATAACTCTTTCTACAGTTTTACTATATAATTTTTCCCACTGAGTTTCAGTATCAATTTGAATTTGAAATTCGTTAAATTTTTGTTGTAATAATTCTTTATTATATACTTGTGGAACAACAATTCCATTTACTTTAGCCATATTGAAATCTGCTTTTTGAAATAATTTTGGGTTTCGAAAAGTACAATAAATAAATAATCCAGCAGAACCAGATGAAAAAATTTCTTTATTCATAATGAAATTATAAAGTGACATTCCATTAATAAATTGTATTTGTTTTGACCATTTACTAGGAATTGAAATATCATTTAATTCAAGATTATTTACACATTCAATAAATTTATTATGGTAATTTGTAACAATTTCTGTTGTTTTAGTAAGTTTTTCTTTTAATTTTATATTTTCATTTAATATAATTGTTTCTATAATATCACGCAATAGATCTTGTGTTAATTTTGCCGCATTAGATCTTACTACTTGAATACCGGTATATTCAATTTCTGGTTTTTCTAGAATCTTTCCTTTTTTAGCTTCTAATTTATATGCATAGTTCTTTTTTACATCAAGAAACATTATTGCACTCATTAGAAGTTCACTTTTGAAATATGTAGAATTAAATTCTTGTGAAATATTTGATTTTGGAAGAAAATACTCATTAAGATATTTTATAATACCATTATTAATATCTTCTGCAATTTTATCTACAATTTCTAATTTTTCTTTTGTTGATAATTTATCAGCTTCTTTAACTGGTATTGATATGAAAATGGAATCAGTATCCCCATAGAGAATATGTTTCAAGAATCCTGGTTTTTCAACCTGATCATAAAAATTTTTTGGAAGCATTTGTATCTCCTTTATATATTTTTTATAAAAATAAATTTATCTTAAATATTATTATTTCTATATCAAATATTCAAAAATAATAATTATTGTTTTTATAGAGACTTATATTTTTGATATAAGTCTCTATAAAAACATTTTCATTTTAATAAAACCTCTTTTATTGTACAATTGAATTCGTTTTTAATAATAGTTTTTTTAGCTCGAATATCTGGTAAAAACAGACTAGGAAATCCAATGTCAATTAGGTCATCAACCACAGGAGATTTTTTGCTTGAACCACCATCTCGTAGTATTCTTCCAACTACTTGAATTAATGATTTTCTTCCAGCTAAATTTGTTCCTAAAATAAGAGAACTTAACTGGATAAAATCAAATCCTTTTCCTGCATATGAATATGTAGCAACAACTACTTTAACATTTTGTTTGTCTAATTCATCTTTTTCACCACCATAAAATCTTCGGTGTTCAATAGATTCTTTTTCAAGTAAATCAGATACTAATTTTATTTGTGCTTTTGTAAATACTAATACTAATATTATATGATTTTCTTGTAATCTCTTTTTTATTAATTGTAATAATATTCGACCATATTCTGGACTTTTTACAATAATTGAATTATAAAAAGCTTTTCGCTTAATATAATCCGGCATTTTACTTATAATGAATGAATACTTATTAGTTAATTTACTATCATATTGATTTAAAATATATGTAGGTTTTAAATCATAGTGTTTAGTTTCATATATAATTTCACCAATAGTATTTTTCATAAGAATTTCAGCAATTCCATATTGAAATGGTGTTGCGGACAGACCTATAAAATTTTCTGTCCGAAATAATAATGACGCTTTTGAATATTTACTACTTGAACTAGTATTATGTACTTCATCATAAAAAACTAATCCGATTCCAGCATTATCTATAAGTCTAAAATTTTTATACATATCTGTTTTGATTTTAGACAAAAGAGTTTGTACTGTTGCAATAATTACAGGTCTATCAACAATAAAATGCTTACCTTTAATTAAACCAATGTCATCTGGTGTCAAATCTGTGAAGTTGATAAATGCTGAAACCCATTGTGACATTAAATTTTCATTATCTACAACTATACAAGTTTTAACTTTTAATTTTGCAGCTAAATAAACACTCAGAACTGTCTTCATTTATATTTAGTGGGAGACGCTACTCTCCCACTCAGGATAATTCCTGCTCATAGTTACCTATGAGATTAGACTATATCTTCATCCTAAGAGTTTCAAACAATGTTTTTATAGAACCTACCACGTTATATTTTTTCTTAGGATGCTCCCCATTTCGACCCGCTTGGGTCTACGTCTTTCGACTAGTCGTTACACCTTCAATTAGATGTTAGCAGCATCTAAAAGCTTGGCTCGGTATTGTCCCCAGCATTATCAGGTAGGAGTTTCACCGAATTAGAGGAGTTTAAACTGAGCTAGTTTGTCAACCCAGTCCTGGTCTAGCTTTAATAATTCCATTAATTTGTTTACCATTTTTAACATACTGATCTAAAACTGAATTGACAATATCAGTTTGTTCACTTCTAAGAGTACCGGTAAATTTAAAAAATGTTTGGGTGAAAGGTTTTTTAGTACTTTCAAATGTTTCCACAAATTCTTTGAAATTTTTATTGAATAATCTGGGAACAAAAACTTTATCATCTGTTTGATATAAACAAATTTCTCCAAAACCTTCAGCTAATTGTGGATATTTGTCTATAAATTTTTCAACATTGTCGGTTTGTATATAACTCCACACAATAATTTAACTCTCCTTTTTGTTATCTTTAAATGTTTTTAATATTATTTAATTTTTCTCTTATATTTTTAATTAAATGAAATTTTTCTCGACCAGTTATTTTAACTATCCCATCTATTTTGTCAGTAATCTGATTATAATTTTTCCAATTATCATTTTTAATATAAAAATGCATTACATAATCTTCGATCAAATATTTCTTTTTACCTGCTTTATCAATAAAAATTTTGAGAATTTTATTATCTGATAATTCATGGACATCAAGAAATGTTAAACCATCTGAAATTGATGTTATAATATTATTTTGAATATCTGATGAAATTGGTAAATTATTTGATTTAGATGGAATTGTAATATTACTATCATTTAAAGTTGGTTTTTCTTTTGTTTTTAATTGATTTAAAACAACTGCAAAATCACTTTTAAATTTTGATAAATTAGATGGATTATAATTTGCTGAACTAGGATGAATAATTGGAATAATAATTTGATCTTGTTTGCTAAAAATTTTTCCAGATAGATTCGACATTCCTCCTTTAAGTTCAAAATAACTAGTAGCTTTTGCACCTAACGGTACTATAATTTTAGAAGGAAACGATGATAATATTGAATGAACTAATCCTTTACAATTTTCTTTAACACTTTCAAAATTTTTAATTTCACTTTCATTTCGAGTATGGCAAAGAACTGTATTTGTTATTACCCATTTTGTGTTTAATGGTATTTTTGCCATTTCATTTCGTAATATTGTACCTGATTTACCTACAAATGGTAATCCCATTTCAGCTTCTTCAATTCCTGGATTCAATCCAAGAAATAAAATATCAACTTCACCAATATCTGATACATTCGTATCTAATATGACTGTTGGTTTTCCAAATAATTCACAATTTTTACACACATCTCTACTTAGAATATATTTTTTTGCACCTTCAATAAATTCTCTAATACTATTAGAAAATTCTCGATTAATGTTTAAAACTTCAGTATTGATAGGTTTTGCCGAAACCCCAGAATCTATATAATCCAAAACAATTGTTGTTTTATTGTTATTAATATGTTTATCAATTTCAGTAATTTGATCTGGGGTTATAGCATTTAAAAGTATAAAATCATAGAATATATTTAGTTCTTGATCGGTATATTCTTTATCATATAATTTACTAAAATATTCTTGTAATAAAGCTTTAATTTTTTGTTTATTTTTATCGGCAAGTTCTGTATTTTTTAAATATAGAAATTTTTCTGGTATTGATTTTTTAACAATTCTATTTATATCTAATAAATATGTTAAACTATAAATAATATCTGTAACTTTAAATTTATTAAATTGAAATAATTGATTTATATATTTGTTAATAAACCATGTTATGTGTGGAGTTCCGTAAGTATATAAAAGAAAACGTTTAATAATTGTAGAATCAATTTCAAATTTAGAAATAATATATTCTAATTCTTCTGGTTTTCTTTGTTTACTAAATAACCAATTTGTAATTGCTTTTAACCCAATTAGATAGGTATTTTTCTTTTTACTGATAACACCTTTTTGTGTTGCCATAGACATTTCTCACATTCATTCATAATAAAATAATTTTAACTTTATTGAGTACATAATAATTTATTTCGCTTCTGATTCCGATTTCAAGCAGTTATCCCATAATTGCCGCCCACAAAATGCACAGAAATTCATGCCCGAGTCGGCGTTTTGATCACATTCTGGGCAGGTCATAATATCCACCTTTTTGGTTTTACTATCGGTAAAACTTCGATACAATTTTCTTACTTTATTAATTTGTTCTATAATCGCTATAGGTGTTTCAATCGGTCTATAGTTTCTGCCCGAAGTCGTAGTGACGATACATTTATCGGATTGTTCGTCCTGACAGATGGATTCAATCGAATTTATGTTGAGATAAACAACCCAGCTGTCTCCACCAATCGCGATAAAATCACACATTTCTGATAAGATTTTTTCTTCTCTCATCAGTTCTTCCATAGTCGCTTTATACTCCGGGCTGTCCTTGGCTTCGT
>Ga0265294_10002259_pt1 | contig 25433 bp, 25 predicted proteins | sample MunlanPumphouse3_FD_192504 | JGI IMG/M metagenome (GOLD analysis project Ga0265294, IMG submission 192504) | Groundwater microbial communities from a municipal landfill in Southern Ontario, Canada - Pumphouse #3 | ecosystem: Environmental > Aquatic > Deep subsurface > Groundwater | place... | reverse complement strand
TAATATCTTAAATGTTATTTCTTTTATTTTTAAATTTTTAAATAATTTTGTTCCCATTTCTATAAGATCATCCCACTTATATCCTTTTTCTAAATAATGATCTAACAAATTATTTCTAGAAGTTCCCCAAACTTTAAAATAACATGTATCTTTAATAAATTTTTCATCCATAAATGAAGATTTAAAAGTATATATAACACCTTTTTCATGATCATATTTATTTCTAAAATAACCTTCAAAATTATGTAATTGTGGTTTTCTTTGTATTAATCCATATTTCTTAATAGATTCTATATTTTCAATATTTGTTATATGTATAACTTCCATTATATAAACTCCTCGTATTTTTTTCCATCTTCTGTTAACTCTAATTTTAATGGATTATTTTCACATTGTTTCATAAATAATTTTAATCTAACTGGAATTTCTCCAGTACACCAATAATCAACAAGAGATCCTATATCTATGGCTCTACCACCATTAAATTTAATTATTCCAGGATATATTCTTCCAAGTTCTCCTGCCGATATTAACCATATATCGTAATCCTTTGCGAATTCATTTATTTTACTTATAACATATGGAAAATCATTGTTAAATTGATTACCATAAAATCCAGAAATAGGTATTATATCTAAATTGGGTATTATTTCCCCAATATATTTTTTCAAATCATAAAAAGATGTTACACAACAAACTTTTTTATCTTTTATTAATTCTATAAAATTATTTTTTTCAAAACTTTCTAAACACATCAAAAAATTTATTTCTGGATTACAAAAAGTATTATTTTCAAAATTTGATTTTTCATAAATGGTTTTCCAATTTTCTAATTTTTTTCTAGTTGAATTACTCATTGGTTTTTCATTTTTTCTTAATCTAGGCCAAAATTTAGAATCAAAATAAACTTGTGGTGAATCTATATAATCAGATATATTTGCAGATTTTTTCCATAAATCATAAATATGTGAAAATAAAAAAATAGGAATTCCTTCTCTTTCAGATATTTTAATCATTTGTTTATAATCTTTAGATAAAATAGATTCTATAAACTTTAATCCACCATCTCCAAATCTTATTAAAGAAAATGAATCTTTTAATCTTATACTTTTTTTTATTTTTCTTAATATTTTATAAGTTGTTTCTATTTTAATATTTTCTGACATATATTAAAATTCTCCATCTAAAAAATTTATAAATTTTTGAACATTACATTTTCTATCACCTAAATTTAAAATTTTATTTCTTCCACTTTTTCCTAAATTAATCCTCAAATCCTTATTTTCAATTGCAAATTTTATCATTTCTAAAAAAGAATCAAAATTATTTTCAGATACTAAACCTGTTTCATTATGTATTAAATAATCTTGAGTTCCAGACATTTCAGAATTATTACCTACTACACAACATTCAGTAAGCATAGATTCTGCTGGTGGAATATGTAAACCTTCTAATTCAGATGGAGATAACCAAATATCACATTTATTATAAATTACATTTTTATAATTTTGAGGTGGATCTTTAATAAAATATATATTTTTATTATTTGTTTTAAATGTACCATCAATTCCAAAGATATAAAGTTTAATATTATTTTTTTTATTCAATTCATCAAAAGCTTTAATTATCCATTTAGTTCTTTTTCCTTCTCTTTTTGAACCTGAATTAAATAATCCGCCTATTATTATTGAATTATCTTTATTTCTTATATCCATTAAACTAAATTGATCAAAATCATGTCCTGGTCTTATAATTTCAGATTTAAAGCCATAGTTTTCTAATTTATTTTTTAAACATAAACTATTAACTATTTTAATAGTTGGTTGATTTAAAACATTTTTTACAATATCATTTTCAGACATTTTCCAAGTTTCCCAACCACGAATCCAATGAATTTTTTTACCACACCTTTTAGGTAAATTAACAGTTGATTTAACTGTTTTATATCCTGTCGCTATAATAAAATCAGCATCTGGAATATCTTTTTCATTTTTAATAATTATATGTTTAAATTTAGGAACCGTCCATGTATGCATATTTTTAATATTATCTATAAAAGTAACATCATGTCCTAATTCAACCATTTGATTAGCTGTTTTCACTAAAGTAAAAGTTCCACCATTATTTCCCAAACCACATGATAAAGAATTAAAAATTATTTTCATATTATTCTTCATTATCACATTTATCTAAATTTTCTTTTATTGATTTTAGTTCGTTCATAATTTTACTTTTTTCTTTTTCTGAATCTTCTAATCTTCTTAAAATATCTGCTTTTTCACCATAAAGACTTGAAATTTTATTTTGTGATCTCAAAAACATTTCAATTAATTCGTTTAAATTTAATTCATGATCAATAGTTTTTTTCATTTTTAATTCTTTTAATCTATATAAAATTTTATTTGTATTTTTCATGTAACTTGTAAACCAATCTGCATCACTTATCATATCTACCATTTTAGTACTCTCCTTTTAAAAGTCTATTTTTTAATTTTTCAAAAACAACATTTGAATCTACTTTATATTTATGATCTTCAAGAAATTCAACCTTTGTATTTTTAATATTATATGTTTGTGTATGTAATTCTTTTTGATGGCCCCATTCTAAAGCTTCAGTTCCCATAAGTAAAGAAATATTTGGTATTGCTGATTGAGATCCTACAGTTAATATTGATTTATTTAATATTTCAATTGTTAAACCTATTAATGAAGAATAACAATTTAAAGAAATTTTATTTATATCTTTAAATCTATTTTTTTTATCTGGAAAATAATCTGGGGATTTACCACATATTATAAAATTAAATTTTTCCATCATTTCAGAATTATAAATTAAATCATATAATTTATCCCAATGATACCAATTTCTTCTCATCTGAGATCTATATCTAGGTGCCAAAACGACCATAGGTTTATCATTTATTATTTCATTATATACTATCTTTTCATTTTCTTTTCTAGGTTTATAATCGTATATCATTTTCTCTTTTGGAAATTGATTTTTTTGTGAAAAAAATCCTTTTTCTATATTTGGTTTTATATGATCAATTATTTCATATTCTCTTGAATATTTTTGATGGAAAATAGTATTTATTAAATCATACTTTTCTTGTGGAAAATTTGTCAATCTATAGCTATCTGGAAAGTATTCATCGCCATCACCTAAAATTCTTAAAGGTATGAAAATATCTGCGTATAAACCATACATATCGAAATTTTCAGGTCGTGTTAAAATTATAAATTTTATTTCAGGATATTTTTTATATTTTACTAATCTATTCCAAACTATAAAAGGAACAAATCTAAAAAATTCCCAAAACATCTCACCGATAAATGGTCCAACTAAAACAGCTTTTTTCATTATTAATAATCCTTAATTAGATCTTTCTTTTTTTCTACCATAGAATAAAATTCTACGAAACTCATTTTATTAATTTCTTCTTCTGCTGAATCAAATTTAATCTTTTGTTTTGCTATTTTATCATCTTTAACTTTTGTTAAAACATTACAAACAGATCCAACATAATAACCACAATGATATGCTAATTTAGTTCTTAAACCAAGAATATATGGTTCTCCTTTAGTATGAGAATTTAAAATTTTCCAATACTCTTGATCGTGTTTTTTATTAATTCCATATGTTGATTTTACTTTCAAAAATCCTACAGTTCTAAAAAAATCAGGTTTAATACACCAAAATCCACTTCCACCTAATTTTCCAATCTCTGCTTCATAATCACCAATTTTTTCAGCTAATTTTTTTCTTTCTTTTATACCTCCTGGTAATTGACTAATTATTTTAATATTTTTCAAATTAAATTTATTTATATCTTTCCAAGCTTTTCTAACTTTTAAATCCCAATCAGGCGTTACAATCATATCATTATCCATTAAAACTAAAAAATCATATTTATCTTTTTCTAAATCTTCTTCATGTTGTAAACCAAATAAATTTGATGAAACAGTTTTAGAAAAACTATTAAAAGTTGAATCTTTAGTTGAAAAAGTAACTTGTGAAATTAATCCCTTTTCATAAAGCATTGCCCAATACATAAAATGTTCATAAATTTTATAATCTGTTAAATTCTCATATATATAAATTTGATGAGGACTTGATGTATGATTTTTTAAAGCTGTAATACATTTTGTAGTAATAGCTAATCTATTTCTAACGGTAATCATTATTTTAATCATAAAAATTCCTATTTTATAACTTTTTCAATTTTATCAACTAAATCATCTAAATTTAAATTATCGAAACATATTGGAAAACCTAAAATAGAATGTGGGCAAGGTTTACTTCCATGTCTAAAACAAGGAGAACACTCTGATTTAGAATTTATCCAATCTGCATTTTTATAAGTATCAAGTCTTAATTCTCCTAAAAACGGACCAAATATACCAAATATTGGTTTATCTAAACTTGCAGCAATATGATTTAATGATGAATCTATAGAAATGACACCTTTTGAAAGGGAAATTAATGATATTGCATCACCTATTTCTTTTGAATGTTTGGAAAAATTTAATAAATTATTATTCTCTATCTTTTTTATGAAAAGATCATCTATAGATTTTTCTAATTTTTCAGAATCTGTTATTACTATTTTATAATTTTTATCTAATAATTTACTGATTAATTTTCTCAATAATTCAGGTCTTGGTGTTCTTATGGGGGAAGATGCTTTTACTTGCATTACGATAAATTCACCTTCTTCTAAATTATATTCATTTTTTAAAATTGATTTTACTTTACTTTTATTCATTTCATCAGGGTTCTGTTTAGGTATCAATTTTTCATCTGGCAAATTTAATCCTAACCATTTAGTGAATAATCTATATGAATTAACCCTTTCAGATTCTCTACATCTTTCAATAACACCTTCAAAAACAGCATGATAATCAGCAGATATAAAATATTTAAATTCTAGAGGTAGTTCAATTACTTCATCTACACATTCCCATTTTTTAACCATAGACCAATACTGTCTTCCACAAGAAAAAATTATTTTAGAGTTTGGATATTTTTCTTTAAGAAAAATTAAATTTGGTTGAATAAAAAGTAAATCTCCTATACCACCAGTTCTTATAACTAAAAGAGTTTTATCATTTAGATCTTGACCTTTATAAGGTTTATATATTTTATTAAAATTTAAATTTGATGGTTTTAAAATATCTTTTTTACCATATGAATCATAATGTATTCCCTGATATACACCTATACTCATTATATATTTCTTTTTCTTTTTGAAACTATGAATAAAATTATTTTGCATAAAAGAACAATCTTGAATACATTCTGCTATTACCATATTCAAAGGATTTTTACTCAATTCTTCTAAGTTATCAACAAATATTTGTTCACTTAATTTAAAACTATTCATTTGAAATTTACTAATAGGTTTTTGTGGTAACTTATTTTTTTCTTGAAACAACTCCATATTTAATTCCTTTCTTTATTTTTCATAATCTGAAATAGTTTTAATTAATAAACCTTGAGATACAGCAGTCAAAGGATTTTTAGCCATTCTAATTTCAGATATATTAAATGGTATATCGTATTTGTTAATAGAATTAATAAAAAGTTCTAAGAATCCTTCAGGTAAAGAAGTTCCCCCAGAAACAATAATCGGAATAGAATCTTCAATTTCTACATCTATATTATCATTAAATTCTTTAATTATTTTTTTTATTGTGTATTCAATTAAATTTTCATAATAATAATATAAAGCTTCTAAAATTCTTCTAGTTTTAGGATTTTTCTCATTTTCAAAACCAATAGAAAGATTTAAAGATTTTTCTTTAATGCTAGTGACTCTATTTTGAATTATATTTAAAGATTCAGATACATTTTTATCCACCCAATCACCACTTCTAGCAGTTGAAAATTTTAATGCTTCAACACCTTTAAAGGCACAGGCAACATTACACATACCGGCTCCAAAACTTATCCCTATTCCACTAAAATTTTCTTGTGAACACTCTGAATAAATAATAGCCATTGCTTCATTTAAAGATTTATTATTAACACCTAAATCACTAAGAATTCTTGAAAAAACTTTTTCATGATAGACTACTGATTTAGTATCATCTATCGCTTTCGATGGAATAGAAAACGTACAATATACATCTGAATTTTTAGTATCACCTATTAAATCTTTAATTATTAAACTTAAAACATCTATTGATGAAATTTCTTTTGGTGATATTACTCCATTTTCCATAGGTCTTAAAACTTTCTGTCCAAAAATATTTGCAAATTTGAAAGCATCATCACCTATAATTAATACTTTGTTATCTGATTCCACATAATTTATATTTGACAATTCAGAAATTTCTATTTCACTTGAATCTAATGATAAGAACGCATTTCTAACTATTTTAATTTCATTTGAATCTGATCTGGCAAAACAAATATTCATTGTTCCAAAATCTGCTCCAATACAAATAACTTTCTTATCATCTATTACTTCTTTTTTATTTTCTTTTAAAATTTCTTCATCTGACATTTTTTAAAATCTCCTTAAAAAAAATATAAAAAATAATTTATTTATCTATTTTTTTAAGTAAATCTACAGAACTCTTAACATCTTTTTCTTCTAGATTTACTGTTTTTTCCTTATTATTTGACTTCTTTAATTTTAATTTTCCTAATCCTGTTTTTGGTATAAAGATTTCTTCTTCTTCTACTATTTCTTCTCTAAATTTTTTATTTTTTTCACAATCTATAAAATTTTTATTTTTCTTAATTTCATCGATTAATGTTTCTGTTAAATTTGAAAATTTTTCATTTAAATATTTACTAAACATTTTTTCTATTTTTTTTATATTTATTTCTTTTACACCTGATTCTTTTTTTTCTTTTAAATCATGAATAATTTTTACTTTTTTTATTATTCTACTACATTCATAATCTTCGATTCCATTACTTTTTAAAAATGATAAAATTTTATCAAAATTTTTTTCTTTTATCTTAATTTCTACAGGAGTTCTACATGAAATTATTCCTGGAATATTTATAAAAAATCCAGGTTTTTTTATTTTTATTTTTATCATATATTATTCCTCAATATCCATTTCATCATCATTATTGGAAATTGTTTTGAATTCTTTTTCATAATCAACTATTTTTGTTTTTGTATTTAAAACTTTTGAAATTGTTTTTTTCATTTCATATGGTACTAATAATTCTATTTCACCCATTTCTGAAACCCATCTAAACTCATCATGTTCAAAAGATAATTTAACTTTTTGATTTGGATTCTTCATTTTACATAAAAAATTATATTGTGTCGATAGTCTATTTCCATTATCAGCTATATATTGATAATTATCTATATAAGAAATTATTTCAATATCTAAACCAGTCTCTTCTTTAACTTCTCTAAATAAACAATTTTTTAATTTTTCATTTGGTGTTTTATCACATTTTCCTCTTGGATATTCCCAAATTAATTTCCATTTATCTTTTTCAGATCTTCTTATTAATAATACTTCTTCCATATCTTCTTCATTTTTTCTTACAATAACAGCACCAGTTACATTCATTTTAATTTTTGGCTCAACATCATTATTTAATAAACTTTCTAAATATATATCTAAATTCATTTTTTATTCTCCAATTTTTTTATAAACATAAAGTTCAAGAACATCATTTTGAGATAAATCTGTTAAAACATTTGTTTTTAATATTAATGTCAAACCATCATCAGAAATCTCATAATGATCTCCATATGACATAATTCCATATGTTGAATTTATTACTAATTTTTTTATATCGTTTATAACTTCAGGTAATGCTATTTCTAAATTAGAAGTACTATCGATCTCGTTTTCTAATAAAATATGATAATATCTTGTTTCAAATTGATATCTATCTTCAATTACAATAGTTGTTTCTGTCGGTTTATCGACAAAAGTAACACTACTTGTTGAATCTAATCCCCAATCTATTAAAGTTGTTATTTTTGTTTCATTTAAATTAATTTCATAATCATCATTATGAGTATATGTATTGCCGCCAAATTTCATATTAAATGCGATATTTCTAACCAAATAATCACTTTGTAATACTATAAAAGATGGAATTTCAATTTCATAATTAACTATAAATGATAATCTCCAATCAGGTAAATTCTGAACAGAACCTAATCTAGATGAAGCATCTCCCATACTAGTTAATTTATATCTTGGTTTGATATTAAAAGGATAAACTGATTCATTTTTATTCGTAGTTTTTATTAATTGAGTTTCAGCATATGTAGACCAATCAATTATATAATCTTCCCCCGTATATTCATTTGTATATCTATAATTTAACAAGTCTTCTGGTAAAATTAAAAAACCATTTATCCATATAGGTTCAATAATTCTATTTAAACCCATAAAAATTTGAAGTAAAAAAATTTTAAAATCAAAAAATTCATATATGGATGGAAATAATGCTATAAGCTCTAAGTCTCCAACAATTCTTGAAAATCCTGCTGTAATTTTTAAATTTTCATCTTGATAAATGGGGTCAAATAACATAGATGCCATACCAGCACCAAAATTTGGAAATCTATAATTAGTTTTACCATAAGTACTATCGAGATCCATTTCTCCAGTTGGATTTAAAATTAATCCAGGTCGCATAGGAGAATCTGTTTCTCTAGAGAATTCAATCTCTTTATTTATTCTTTCAATTGCTTTATCATATGTTCCTATCACTTTCCAAACAAATCTAGGATATAAATAAGTTGAAAAATAATTCATAGTACCTTGAATAAAACTATTAAAAACATTATGAATATATTCATAATGATATCTTGTATCAGATAATTCAAACATGTTATTTAACCCCATTTAAAATTTAATTTAAAAATCTAAATCATTCCAATCAGTTGAATCTTCTTTAACATTATCTTCATATTTAGATTCAACCATAATAATTATATCATCTTTTTTCATTATACACTCTTCAATTTTCTTTACATAATCAACATATTTCTCATTTTTATTGGTAGATTCATTCCAGATATATAATCCTTTAATTATATTTTCAGGTATATTGTCTATAATAAATCCACTATTTTTGAAATCATAATTTTCTGTTTTTAAACTTTCAATATATGAAATAAAAGGTTCCCTTATAACTTCTGGAATATCTGTATCATTAAATTTCACATATTTTAAAATATTAGTATCACTATTATGTTCACTTCTTTTTTTCTTTTTTTCATCTGGTTTTTTAAAATCTTTGGAGAATAGAGATATTATATAATCTGGAACTTTTTCTTCTTCAACTATTTTATAAATTTCATCTATATCTTTAACATTTACATTTGCTTTTTCAGATGATTCTATTTCAAATATTAATTCAAGTTCTTCAAAAGAATTAAAAGAATTTTTATAAGGTATTCTTAATGAACCATTACTATATAAAGCATCATGAATTTTTTCAATATATGGTAATTTTTCATTATTTAAATTAGAAAATACAAAATCTACATTTTTTAAAATATCATTAATATCTACGTCTGGTAAATTATAATTATTCAATTCTTCAGTAAAATAATTAAAAAATCCAGATTTTTTATATGATTCAAATCTTTTAGTAATACTTGACTTAATAACATTTAAATCATCATATTCTATAAAAGGATAAATCAAAATATCAAAATATAATCTAGTAGCCATATTAGCAATAGAATAATTTGACATTGGATGATCTTCTCTTGATTCCATTTTGGTTTTCATAGATCTTATATAAAAACTCAATATTAAAAGATCATATGCTAATTCTTTATTTTCAATTTTAATTTTTTCTTTATCTTCAATTTTATATCTTAAAATAGGAAACGTAGAAGGTATAACATCGATTCCAGATACATATTTTTTGAATGATGATTTATAAATTATATTTGAAATATAATAAAAAGATTTTAAATCCTCATTTGAAATATCAGGTAAAAAATCTTCAATTTTAATATCTTTAAATTCATCTTTTATTTTATTATGTGGTGATCTTTCAAGAGATATTGAATTCAATAGATTAATAAAATTTTGAACATCTCCTTTTAATATTTGTTCATATAAAATTGAATTTACTTTTTCTTTATTTTCTTTTGAAGTTGTATTAGGAATATCTAATTTAATTTTATCTAGATTATTTTCTAGAAAATCATTAAAATCATTATTTATTTTTTTTCCTTCTTCTGAACTTATATCATCAATTAAAAAATTATTTAAATTTTCCGATTCTTCATCAACTTCTGAATAATCAGAAATTTTATTTTTTCCTGAAATAATAGATGTATCACTTACTATTAAATGTGAAGGTAAGTTTCTAATCGATAAATTTGTACTTTTTATTTCATCAAATATTTCAGCTAATAATATTCTATTTATAAAATCAGTATTAAATTTTAAATAATCTGTAACATATGATTTTATTATTGAAAGAAACGAATGAAATACTAAAATAGGTAAAATTATATAAGCCTTGTCTGTATTACTATAATTAATTGAAATTGAAATAACTGGATATCCATCATTTGTTTCTGTTGAATAAACTATTCTAAAACTTTTTTTACTATTACTTTTTACAACTTCTTCTTTTTCACTGTTTTTCTTAATACTTTCAAACATTGATGAAATAGATTTAAGTAAATCATATGCTTGATAATAAGAAAATGAATAAGTCTTTCTCATTTCAAAGCTAATGATTGAAAAATTTATATTAGTTGGATTAAAATTTTTAAAATCTTCTGTTGTACTTGAAATAAAAATATCTAATGTTGAATTTGTATTGTACGTTTCATCTTTGTAGTGAACTAAATTCTGATTTAACCATTTAATGTTTTCTAAATTCATAAATTTCCTTTCTGTTTATTTATCCTTTAATATTTTGTTCTAAGAATTATTTTTTTAGATCAATTGTTTATTTATATAGTTCGTCTTGAGGTTTATTTGGGTTGAATGGCCATTCAGACCAAATAATAAACCTCAAGGCGTTAAACATAGAATAGAAAAAAAGAAAAACTTATATTTTTCCATTTAATTATTTAAATAGAATATCAATTAATTGATTTTCTATTTATTAAAATTTTTGATCTATTAAAAAAATAATTAACAATACCTTCATTTTTTAATATATATAAAAGATCTATTATAAAAGGAAAAGGAAATAGTTCCTATTTCCTTTTCCTTTTCCGTCAAGAGCGATTTTTTATAACTATTTGATTTAACTATAAATTCAGCGAATCAAAAACGGAGAAAAATCGTTGTTTTTTAAACTTAAATCGTTGTAAGTTAAACTATAATCGTTGTACCATATAGAAAAATCGTTGAGGTTAAAGTATAATCGTTGAGGTTAAAGTATAATCGTTATAACATAAAGTATAATTGTTGAGGTTAAAGTATAATCGTTGTACCATATAGAAAAATCGTTGTTAAAAAATTAATCAATAAAATCAAATATTTAAAAACCCCATTTTTTAGTTAATTTTTATCATTTTTTTATTAGTTTTTATAGTTACATTAAATAAGCTATTGAAATAAAATAATAAAAAGCTAAAAATTCAAATTTAATTAAAAACATCAATTTATAGCTTTACACCAAATTTTTTATATTTATTTTGTGATTTTTTTATATATACTTCTGATACCCTTTTATTTTTATTTATATTATATTCTTTTATTATAGAACTCTTTATGAGTTCTTCAAGTATATTTTTTAATATCTTATAATTAGAAATAGATGTATTCATTTTTAAATTTAACTTATTTTGAATATCTGAAATATTCAATTTAGCATCTAAACCTCTATCTAAAATGAATATTCTATAAAATATTTGAGATAGTGGTGATAAATTTTCTATTCTTTCATTTATCCAATCAAAATTTAATGTAGTCAAATTATAAATTAATAATTTACCAAGTAACGATCTAAATGTGATTACATATTTTCTTTCATATATCCTACCACCAGTTTTACTTGTATTTATTATCTCGGATTCTAAATCAAAAATATTTTGATTTTCTATATTAACCGTTAAATATGGAAAATATTCATTATCTTTTATTTTTTTATAAGTTCTGATATTATATGGCATTGAAACAATTATTTCCGATGTTTTTTTAAACATATCATATATTTGGTTAGAACTATATCTTCTCATAGATTCAAATTCAATATAAAGATTACTATCAGTAAAATAGAAGGAAGAAGATTTATCACCACTTTCAATATTTTTTAAATCTTCAATATTTTCTATAAATGAGTTTTTTTCTACTTCTTCTAGATTTTTTGGTATTTTTATATGTAATTTATCATTATAATATTTTTTTATTAACATCGTACTTATAATATCAATTACTAAATAATTTTTTTCAGTCCAAAAATCACTCAATTCTATATTACTAAATTTTATTGGAAATTTTAAATCTTTATTATTCTTACCTTTATTTTTAAGTATAGGTATTAAAGCCCTATTAAGACTTCTTTCACTTATAAGGCAATTCATTTTTTCACCTCATTTCTATTTTAAATTTTTTGTTGTAGTATAAAAAATTATGTACTAAGTTTTCTTTCATTATAAAACATTTTTCTATATATATCAATATTTGAGGATGATTTTTATAAATTTATTTTGGGGGATTGCTGATAATGAATGATTCTGTTACTCTAAATTCGATTCAAGAGGCACTTATTAAATCCTACAACTCAATTTCAAATTCCAGAAGAAGATTTTTTTTAAGAAGGATTTTATTATTTTCTATTAAATTTTTAAGAAGAAAAAATAGCACTTGGGTCGGTATGAGAATTAACAGTTTAATTACATAAATCTTTAAATGATATGTGGTATGGACAGTTTGAAATCAAATAAGATTTCAAACTGTCCTAACATATATTTATATATATAGTAAAATCTTTTTGCACATTTTTTTAAGACTTAGAACAAAAAATAAATTTAAAGGAGGAATTTAAAAATGAATACAGGAGGTATTGTGCCTGAAGTAATTAAATGCTCTCAATGTGGTTTTATACATCCAAAGTTAAAATTTGGTGAAAAATGCCCAATGGCGAAAGAAAAAACTGAAGATGGTACATTGATAGAAATAGGAAATTTCTTCAGCAAAGCAAAACCACTAATTGAAGCGAAAGTTAAAATTAGAAATATTAAAGATCAAAATAAGTTTTTTTCTTATTTAGTTATAAAAATTTCAGATGCTATTGATAATTATGAAGAATAATAGGAGATAATTTTAATGATAGATGAAAATGATACACCAACAATAATAATTAAAATATCAGAAATATTAAAAGAAACAGATATTGAAATTTTTACAATAAATAAAGATTTATCTAATAATTGGTCTATTATATCAAAAGAATTTATTATTTACTTTGATGTAGAAAATAATAAAATAAAGATAGACTTTTCTATTTATTATGATATATTGGATTCAAATAATTTAATTCTAAAATTATCAAAGATAAAAAAATTGAAGATTGAGATTGGTGACATTTTTATTTATAGTGATGATGAAGTTATAGTTGGGAAAAAAGCTTTAGAATTATATAAATTGAGAGAAAAATCAAAAATAATAAAAGAATTTATTTTAAATCAGACTAGGAAAAATTTTTTATTAAATGAAACGTATGGTAATTGTTAAATGAAAGGAGAATGGAGAAGTAATGATAGATTTAAAAAATAGTTTATGGGTAGAAAAATATAGACCTAAAAAAATTGAAGATTTGATTCTTCCAGATAATCATAGGGAAGACTTTAAACATTACATTGAAAATAAAGATATTCCTCATTTAGTTTTACATGGCCCTCCTGGTGGTGGTAAAACAGCAATGTCTATGATTTTAACTTCAAAAGAAGGAATTATAACAAATCAAGAAGATAATTTACTGGTATCAAACGGTTCAGCTAAATCAACAAGAGGTATTGATTATGTTGATACCGTAATCGAGCCATTTTTGACCACAGGACCAATTTCTGATAAATTGAAGGTAGTATACATAGATGAGGGAGACTTTTTAACTGAGGCCAGTTTTAAGGCTTTAAAGGGTATTATTGAAAAGTATTCTGGACATTCAAGATTTATTATAACAGCAAATGATGTTCATAATATTCCAGAGGCGATAAATAGTAGATTTACGTATTACTATTTTAAACAGATGAAAAAAGAATTTGTAGTTGATCTTTGTAAAAAAATATTGACTTTAGAAAAAATAGAATATTTGGAAGAAGATGTAAATTTTATATTAGAAAACTTTTATCCAGATATACGAAAAATAATAGGAGAACTTCAGAGGAACTCTTTAAAAGGAAAATTGATTGTTGATAAGAAAAGAGTATTTTCTTCAGAGAAAGTTATTTTATCTACTGCTTTAGAATTAATAGGTAGTTTAAAAACTGAATTTAATAAAGCTAAAATTGGAAAATTAATGGGAGATATAAGTAATTTAATAAATGATCCAGAAATAAGTTTTAGAAATCTTTATCAGTCTTTATTTTTTACAGATGGTATTCCAGCAAATGCAAAGATAATAATAAATAAATATATGTTGACTCACTCAGAAAGTTTAGTTCCTTCTATGAATTTTTTTGCAATGATATATGAAATTATTATATCAATGTCAGAACTTCAAAGATCTATATCAAGGAATAAATAAAAAGAGAATTAAGAAAATATAGTGAGGAATAATGGAAAATTCAAAAAAGTTGGGTATTTATTCTAACGATATATTAGATTACCTCAAAAAAAATTTAGATCCAGTAACAAACAATTATAAAAATATAATATGTAGATGCCCATTCTGTGAAAAAAATGTAGAAAAAGATCACTATCATTTTTATATTTCTTTAGAAGCACCTATATTTCATTGTTTTTATTGTGAAAAAAGAGGTTTCTTAAGTACCGTTTTTGAACATTTGGATGGTGTAGATTTATCAGATAATTATATAGATAAAAATGAGATAAAAAGAGTTAAAATAGAAAATATAAAAAGCATTTCAGAATTTAAAACACCAAACATTATAATACCACCTATTGATCAGGATAAATTTAAAAATAAAACTTTATTTATAAAAAAAAGATTAAAATATTTTAATACTGATATTAAAAATATAAAGGGTCTTGTTTTCGATATAGATGAATTTATAAAAATAAATAAAGAAAAAATATTAATTTCAGAAACATTTAATAAAGTCCAAGAATACTTTCAGCACAATTTTGTAGGATTCATAACAAATAATAAATCGGTTCTTTTTCTAAGAAATATCGATCCAAATTCAACATTCACACATTTTAAACACCAATTATATAATAATAAAATTTTTGATTATTATTCATTGCGTGGTTTAAATCCTTCATCTAATATTGTAATTCTTTCAGAAGGAATATTTGACATTTTATGTGAAAGAAATTTTGATATGTTAAATCTTAGAAAAGATGCTTTACTATATGCGTGTGGATTGTCAAAATCATATTCATCTCTTTTGAAAAGTATTGTTTTTAACGAACAAATTTTTAAATTAGATGTTTTTATTCTTTCAGATATAGATGTAGATTTAGATATTTATAAAAAAATAAAATATTTTAATAAATATTTGATAAATTCTATAACTATTTGTTATAATAAATCTGGAAAGGATTTTGGTGATACACCAAATAGTATAGAAAAAATTATTATTTAAAGTTATAGGAGTTTAAAATGGATGAATGAAAATATTTTTGACAATAATAAAGAAGAACAAGAAGAACAAATAAAAAAGCTTTCCCAAAAAGAAATTTTAGAAAAAAATTTTAATGATTGTATAGATAAAGACGTATGGTTTGATAAAGATTTAGATGATGTTGAAAATATTAGACTTTTATCTTTAAATTTTAAAAATACATTTAAACTTGTTAATTCAAATGCTTTTATGTTTAAATACAATTATGAAAATTGTGATTCCATTCTTATGATATTTGCGGTTCCATTTTCTTTAAGAACAGATAATAAATCTGGACACGTAAAACATATAAGTGAAAGAATTATGGAAATTGTAGGTTTATTAGAAAATTCTTTTATAGAATTAGATCATATGTTTTGTAGAGAAGTAAAAGAAGACAAAAGTTTTTATTTAGTAGCAATAAAAAAAATAAAAGAAGAGGATTGATATTAAAAATGGAAGAAAGTGTTATATTGGAAAAAGAAAATTTTGAAGAGTTTTTAAGAACTATTTCTATTTTGATAGATGAATGTAATGATGTTGATATAAAAGGAGGGGTTATAAGACAGAGATCAAATCAAAAAACTTCATTTTTTGAAATTGATATGAATAATATTTTACCTGAAATAAATATGCCAATGACAGATTTAAAACAAAAGATCGATCTTTTAAAAATATTTTTAAATGAAGAAAAGGTAGAAATAATTAATTCAGAGGATTGGATTGTTTTTACAGATTATGTATCTAAATTAAAGTTTAGAAAACCACTTGATAATTTTTTAGATAATAATTTTATATCTTTAGAAGAATTAGAAAAAATATTTGTTTTGGATGAGAGTCAAATTATATTAAAAGCATCTATTCCAAAAAACATAACTGATAGAATTAAGACTGTTTCAAAAGTTTTTAATGTAAATTCAGTTAAAGTTTATTTTGATGGAATAAAAGCTTCTATAAAATCATCAGCAGTATCTGGTCAACAAGCAGCTATGTTTATTAAAGATATAATAACTGAAAAGGAGATAGAAAAATCATTTTGTAGTATTACAACAACACCTTTTATATTAGATCATGATACAGATATTGATATGACGGTTTATATGATGACTGATATGGATCTAATAACCAAATTTAGTTCAATGATTGGTTTTACACCAATAAATATTTTTGTAAAAGCAAGATTAACATAAGGAGAAAAATAAATTATGAACAAAGATACATATGATATTATTAGAAATGTTTTGTTAGATGAATTAAATAGAAAAGAAAATTTATGTGATTGTGATGAACCAAATAATTATTTTAAATATATTAATGAAGAAAATGATTTTTTATTAGATGAAAAATCTCTTTATAAAGATTTATTAAACTTATTACTATACACAAATAATAAAAACATTAATGAAAATTTAAATAAATTTAATATAAATAAATATGATATTTCTGATAATACTAAAATTGAAATTCTATCAATGTTAGATGATTTTAGATATAGAATTTTATCTAATATTCAAAAAATAGAAGAAAAAGAAATAAAATTTGAATATGATAGAGTTGGTGATTGGGATCGATGGGCGCAGAAAATGCATAATTATATTGAATCATTTACTGTTGAAAAATACGGAACAAAAAATGATGATTCTTCTGGATTTGATTTAATGACTATTACTGAACCTAGAATGTGTATTTGGAATATTTTAAAATATGCTTTAAGATTATGGAAAGGTAAAGGTAAAATTCATGATATACATAAAATTTCACATTATGCACAAATGGCTGAGACTCTTTGTAAGGGTGATTTAAGTAAAGCAGGAATAACTAATGAAAGAGGTGATTAAAATTGGAACCTCAAAAAATTTTAAGTTATTATCCATCATATTCTATTTTAGATGAAATTGTTTCATATGGAAATGGAAAATATAAAAATTTAAATATTTTTATAGATTTAAAGAATGCCCTACAAGCTCTTTATATGAAAGATACAATACAAAATATAATAGATTTATCAAATATACCTTATAATATTGATGATAAAGAAGACACTTCAATTTTTGTATCTATAGTTTCATTTATAGCGTTTCATAAAATGTATTCTTTAAAAAGAGATTTAAATTTAAATATGTATTTTTTTATGGAAAGTGGTGAGTCTACTTATCATACTCAAATAGACAAATATTATAAATTTAGAAGAAAACTTAGTAACATACATGGTTTAAGTAAAAATGACAGACATACTTTTTTTAGAGTTTTGAGAAGTAATCTTTCATTAGTAAATTCAGCATGTAATTATATGCCAAATATTCATGTTTTTTATCTTGAAAATATGGAAGCTGATTTTATACCTTATTATTTAATAAAAAGAAAATTGGTTAATTTAGAAAATACAGCTAACATAATATATTCAAACGATCATGATTTATATCAATGTTTAGATGATGATGTTTATATATTTTCTAAAGTTTATAAAAATAAAAAAATATTAAGAAAAGGTCAAGCTATAAAACAATATTTAAAGGCTGACAATGTAGATGATAATTATCTTCCATTAATAATGGCCATTTTAGGAGATCCTGGGGATGATGTTAAAGGTGTTGATGGAATTGGTAAGAAGATTGTTATAGATGTTATTGAAGATGTTGTTAAAATGGTTGGTGGAATGGAAAAATTATATGAAAATTTAGAGAATATTCAAAATAAAAAAATATTTTTAAATCCAATACCCCCTGAAAAAATTGAGAACAAATACTTAAAGAAGATAATTGAAAATGAAGATTTGATTATAAAAAATTTAAAATTAGTTAGTTTTGAAGTAATTTCAAGAAATTTTGAATCACCTAAAAATTCTATAATGAATAAAAGGCAATTATATATAAAGAATATTTTAGAAAATAAAATAAAATCTAATTTAGAAAAAATGAGAGGAAGTCTCAATAAAGCTAAAATTTTCCTTCAAGAAAATGAATTAGAATATATTTTCTATAACGGAGATAAATAAAATGCTTAATTCTTCAAAGGTGTTAAAATATGTAAAGACTGAATTAGGATATCCATATTCTCTAATAGAATTGGATGATACTGAGATTTTAGAACATATAGAGGAATTTACTATACCAGAATTCTCACATTATTTTCCAGATAAAACAACGACAAGTGTAAATTTAGCAGTTACAACAAATAAAGTTTCTGGAAAAAGTAATGAATATTATATAACAGATGATTTAAATTTAGAAATTTATTCTGTTATTGATATTTATTATTCTGGTAGTGAAAATTATATGTTTGGTCATCCTGTTTTTGGTCCTATGGGTTTAAGTGATGTCGCTAGTTGGGCTTTAGATACAGAAGTTGCTGGAATGATTAAAAAATTCTCAAGCTTCAATAGAACTTTTGAATTTAAACATCCAAACATACTTAGAATTTCACCAGCACCGACAAATATAAATTATATAACGGTAGAATATGAAAGATGTCAACCAACAGACTTTAGTAAAATACCAAATGACTTATCCCCAATATTTTTAGAATTATGTTTATCAGATATTATGATTGTTTTGGGTAGAATAAGAAGTAAATATGCTACTGGTGAAACTATAAAAACACCTTATGGAGAAATTCCTATTCAAGCAAATATTCTTGATGAAGGAAGAGATAAAAAAAGAGAAATATTAGAAAAACTAACAATTGGTTCAATGCCAAATGTTATAGTTAATTTTGGTTAAGAAAGGATTTAAATATGGCAAGTAGAAAAATTGATGATTTAATACCGCAAATGAGAGATAAAGCACAACAATTTATAGATAAATGTAAAAGTGTCGGATTGAGTGTTATATTAACTTGTACAGCAAGAAATATAAAAGAACAGATTGCTTTATATACCCAAGGAAGAAAATCTCTTGAAGAGGTTAATAAATTAAGAAAGGAGGCCGGACTTTATTTAATATCTGACGATGAAAATAAAAGAAAGGTCACTTGGACATTAAATAGTAATCATATAATAAATTTAGATGATAATGAAAAAGATAATGATCTAGCAAAAGCTTTTGATTTTGTAATTATAAAAGATGGAAAAGCTACATATAATGTTAAAGAATCTATTAATAATAATGATATTCCTGATTATGAAGAATGTGGTAGAATTGGAGAAAAAATAGGTCTTAAATGGGGTGGGAGATTTAAAGATTCTAAAGGAAATCCAACTCCAGATTATGTTCATTTTGAATATGATGAAAATTCTGTTGTTAAAGAAGAAAATTCCATTTCAAAAAAGGGAAATATTTCTATATTTGGATGTGGTTATGTTGGTCAAGCGTTATATCATGGATTATCTCCTTATTTTTCAATAAAAATATACGACAAATTTAAAAAAGGATATGATACATTAATAGACACCATAAATCATTCAAAAGTTATATTTGTTTCCGTTCCTACGCCAGTTAAAAATAATGGAAGTCAATATTTATCAGATCTTGTAAATTCTGTAAGTGCAATCGATCAGGTTTCATCTGAAAGAAAAATAATTGTTGTTAGATCTACTGTTTTACCTGGAACGATGGAAATGTTAAAAAATACATTTCCTAATCAAGGTTTTGTTTTTAATCCTGAATTTTTAACTGAAAGAACATATGTTAATGATTTTATAAATTCAAATAGAATTATTCTTGGATCAGATAATGAAGAAGATATGAAAATAGTTGAAGATATTTATAGAGTTAGATTCCCACAAACTAAAATATTTAAAGTTAAACCGAAAGAAGCAGAGATTGTCAAATATGTATGTAATTGTTTCTTTGCTGTAAAAGTTTCATTTATGAATGAAATAAAAGAAATTTGTGATAAAATTGGAATTGATTTTAATATTGTTAAAGATATGTTTATTGCTGATCAGAGAGTTGGAAATTCTCATACTGAAGTTCCTGGTTTTGACGGTTTTAAGGGATTTGGAGGAAAATGTCTCCCAAAGGATCTTAAATCATTTATAAATTTTGGAAATGAAATTTTAAAACTTCCAATGAACACATTTAAATCTGCTGATGAAGTAAATGAAAGAGTTAGAGAAAAAAAGGATTGGCTTGATATTGTTGGAGCGACATCTGAAAATAATTATAAGGAATAAATAAAATGATTTTTATAGGTATAGATCCATCACTTACATCTACTGGTTTAGTAGTTCTAGATTCTAAAGGTGAAATGATAAGAAAAGAAATTATCTCATCAAATAAAAATTTTTCTATTGAAATGAGAATAATAGAAATAAGAGATAAAATAAAAAAAATTTTAGAAGAATATTATGATTATCATATAAATTTATCTATTGAAGGAATTTCCTATGGTTCAAAAGGAAAATCCTCAATAGATATTCCAGCCTTAAATATATCCTTAAGAATTTTTTTCCTTGATAAAGAAATCGATTTTTTTGTTGTCGAACCTTCTGTATTGAAAAAGTATATTACAGGTAAAGGTAATGCTAAAAAAGAATTAATGTTATTAAAAATATATAAAAAATTTGGAATTGAATTTGAAAGTAATGATCTTGCTGATGCTTATTCGTTGGCACTATTTTATTTCGATAAATTCAAAAATTTGGAGAAACTTAAAAATGAAAGTTAAATCTAAATTTATATTAGTTATACATGATGCCATAAGAATAGGTAGACATTGGGATTTAAGATTTAAAATGCCAGAATCAAATACTTGGGTTTCTTTTTCTTGTAGAAAAGAACCAATTTTATCAATGGGTCAACGACTTTATATCGTTAGAACACATGATCATTCTGAAAAAGAAGCATTAACATTAGAACCTATTCCAGAAGGTAAATACGGTGCTGGTACATATACTTTAGTAGATCAAGGTGATTGTGATATTTTACTATATAAAGATAAACCACAATTATATCATGTGGTTATTGATTTTAAAGGATCTAAACTAAAAGGTCCACATCATTTTTTAAATACTGGTGTATTTAAAAATAAGAGTGATTATAAGAAAAGAATATTTGCTTTTTTTAAAGCAAAGAATATAGATAATTTAAAGGAAATTAAAAACATAGATAAATTTTTAAATATTTTAGAAGAAAGATTAAAGGGAATTGATAGAAAACCTTCACCTACTATCGCATGGGAAATAGTATATAATAATAAAATGAAAGAATGGAGAGGTGGTAGATATCCCTATCAACATAAAACAAAAATTTGGAATGGAATGTCTGTAGATTATAATTTAAAAGATAAATGGTTAAATGATTTAAATAATATAAAAGAAATTGAAATAAGAGGATCTTGTGAAGGTCATGATAAAGATTGGGTTTCATATATAGCATTCCGATTTAAAGATTCAAAATATGAGAATAAAGATTATATTGAAAATTTTGTAAAGAAAATGAAAAAACATCCAAATACTTTTTGTGATTGGGATATTGGAATGGAAAAAAGACCTAGAATTGTTTGTGCGACAAATTTATTATTTTCTGAAAATAAAAAAGAATGGGAAGAATGGTGGAATAGTTTATCTGATAGAATAAAAAAGTCTTTATAATACATAGCACATAAATTTTAAAACTACAACAAATAAACACCAAATTAATTTAATTATAGGAGTTATATTTTTATGAGAAAAAAAATTACACTTTCACCGAATGCAGAAGAAGTAGCTAAAGCAAGATATTTTAGTGAAGGAGAAGATTGGGAGAAATGTTCCGAAAGGGTATGTAAAGCTGTTTCTTCATGTGAAAAAAACACAAAAGATTATGAAGATAAATTTATGGAAGTAATTTATCCAATGGATTTTATTCCTGCTGGAAGAGTTTTAAGAAACGCAGGAAAACCCAAAGGATCTATGTTTAATTGTTATCATCTTCCATGTAATGATTCAATAGAAGAAATTGGAGAATATATAAAACATTCTTTGATTTTATGGTCAGAAGGGGGTGGAGTTGGGTGTAATTTTTCAAATCTTAGACCAAAAGGTGATCCAATACTAGGTAAAGGTGGTGTTTCATCTGGAATGGTAAGTTTTTTGAAAGCATCTGATTACGTTTCAGAAACAATTGAAAGTGGTGGTGCTCGTAGAGCCGCAGGATTAGCTTCTTTAGATGTAAGTCATCCAGAAATAATGGATTTTATTGATGCAAAAATGGTTAATGGTGAAATTTCTCATTATAATATTTCAGTTGGAATAAATTCTGACTTTTTAGAAGCTGTTGAAAAAGATGTTGATTGGGAATTAAAATTTAATCACAGAGTTTATAGAAAAATAAGAGCAAGAGAACTTTGGAATAAAATTTTATCTAATATGGTAAAACATGCGGAACCAGGTTTATTAAATTATTCAAATCTTACAAAAAATAATTCATATTATTATGATCCTGTTACTGGAACCAATCCTTGTTTGACTGGAGAAATGATGGTTTCTGTTGCCGATGGGAGAAATGCAGTTACTATTAAACAATTGGCAGAAGAGGGAAAAGATGTTCCTGTTTATTCAATGAATAGAAAAACAGGTGAAATTGAAATTAAAATGATGAGAAATCCAAGAATTACTGGATATAATAAAGACATTTTGAAAATTACTCTTGATGATGGATCAATAGTAAGATGTACTGAAAATCATAAATTTGTAATGAAAGATGGATCAGTAAAAGAAGCTAGTGAAATGATTGTTGGAGATAGATTACATCATATGATTTCCAAAAAATGGAATGATGGTTATATAAGAATTAATAATTTTTCAAGTGATACTAAATTTGAACATAGAATTATGGCAGAATTTAAAATTGGAAGAAAATTAAATGAAGATGAGGTTGTTCATCATAGAGATTTTAATAAAATAAATAATAAATTTGAAAATCTTGAAATTACCAATCAATCTAGTCATTTAAGAATCCACCAGTTAGGTGATAATAATGTCATGAGAGATAAGTGGTGGAATAAATTAAGCAAAAAAGAAAAAGAAAATTATAAAAAGAATATGTCTGAATCAACCAGCGGTGATAAAAATGGTCGATGTAAAGGATTTACTCATGAAGAAGTCTTTCAATTTATGGTTGATTATATGATTTCTCTTGGACGAAAAATCACCTTCAAAGAATGGAATGAAATTATAAAAGAAAAAGGATTTCCAGATAGTAGATATATAATGGGTTCATTCACTTCTCATGATAAAATGCTTGATGCTGCCGCAGAAGAGGTTAATATGGTCTATAAGGGTGGTCAATTAAGAGAATATAAAAGATATCTTGAACTTAAAGATAAAACTGATCTTAATATAATTTTTGAAAATGGGAGCATTATTGTAATTAAGAAATGTGAAATGTGTGGAACTGAATTTAAAGTTAAATGGGATCTTAGAGAAAGAGCTTTTTGTTCAAGAGCTTGTGCTTCACATTATGCTAGAACAAATGAAACAGTAGTAAATAAAATTAAAAATAATATAAAAGAAAAACAATTCAAAATTAGAAAAAATCAGATTAGGATTTATAATGAGTTAAAAAAAGAACTTGGACGAGATCCTATGAAACTTGAATGGATGAATGAATGTAAAAAGAATGAAATACCATCAAGAATTAGGTTTAAAAAAGAAAAGAATTTAAATGAATATTGTTTCACTAGTTGGGAAGATGTTAAAGAGGCATCTGAATTCAATTATAAAATCGTTAAAATAGAAAAAGATTGTAAAGAAACTGTTTATAATGGAACTGTTGATGATAATCATAATTTTTATTTTTTCCCTCCAATTTCTTCTGTAAGTGGTGAATATAATTGGATAAATGGCCTCCAATGTGGCGAAGCTGTCTTAAGTCCTTACGATAGCTGCAATCTTGGATCACTAGTACTCCCTCATTTTATTACTGGAAATGTAAATACAAATTGGCAGAAACTTGAAAAGACAATTAAATTGGCAATTAGGTTTCTTGATAATATTATTGATGTAAATAGATTCGCATTAAAAGAAATAGATATTAAAGCTCATAATTCAAGAAGAATCGGTCTTGGTGTAATGGGTCTTGCTGAATATTTATTTGCAAAAGAGGCAAGATATGGTTCTAAAAAGGCTTTAATTGAAATTGAGAGATTATTTAGATTTATAAGAGATGTTAGTTATCAAGCATCTGTTGAATTATCAACAGAAAAGGGAGCATTTCCTAAATTTGATTCTGTTGCTTATGGAAAAGCGGCATTTGTAAGATCATTACCAGTTTCTTTAAGAATGGAAATTAAAGAAAAAGGTATCAGAAATGTCACATTATTGAGTATGGCTCCAACAGGAACAATTTCTCTTCTTGCAGAGGTTTCTGGAGGAATTGAACCTCTTACTTATAAAACTATGAAAAGAGTTGATAGAGTAAGTGAAAGATATTATATTCATCCAAAATATCAAGAGTTTATAAAAAACAATCAATCAATTCCAGAGTGGTTTGTAGATACAGATGATCTTAAACCAGAAGATCATTTTGAAACAATGGCAACTGTTCAAAAATATGTTGATGGTGCCGTGAGTAAAACAATTAATATGCCTAGAGGAACAACTGAAGAACAATTAGATAGGCTTTTACTTGAATATGTAAAAGATCTTAAAGGAGTGACTGTTTATGTTGATGGAAGTAGAGAAGGTCAAGTTTTAAATAAAATGACAGATGAAGAAGTTATAAATTTTGTATTAAAAAATAATGAAAAAGTTTCAACTGAATTAGAAGCTTGTGATGTAGAATGTAAGACATGTGGTCC
>Ga0265294_10002258_pt1 | contig 25436 bp, 21 predicted proteins | sample MunlanPumphouse3_FD_192504 | JGI IMG/M metagenome (GOLD analysis project Ga0265294, IMG submission 192504) | Groundwater microbial communities from a municipal landfill in Southern Ontario, Canada - Pumphouse #3 | ecosystem: Environmental > Aquatic > Deep subsurface > Groundwater | place... | reverse complement strand
CTGTAGTATGTCTCTTTGTACAATTGTTTGATTAGCTTTCTCGTTTCCTCTGGTTTTGTAGTTACTGGTTTGTGACCCTTGTTATGATGGCTAAACAACGAGAGATCTTCGCTTTCATACCATTTCATGTACTTGAGAAGCGTTTTCCTGGTACATCCAAGTTTCGTCTTACCTCGTCGGATAGCAGTTTCAGTACTCCCAAGGTCAATAACCTCCTTGGCTGTGTTGTATTTCATCTGTTCATTAGGCGTCAATTCTTTCAGTTCCATCGGTTTTTATCTCCTCAAGGAGGCTTTGTACCTCTCCACAGAGCATCTGCACCCTCATCTACATGAAGTTCGCGCAGTTTTTCACTCCCAATTCCGATCGTAGGAGAGATGAGATCAAAGAACATGCAAAGGTTGTTACATTCAGTAGAAAAGAGATCAAGCACATACCTGAGCCAATCTTCACCACACTTTTTCAGGAAGGCATGTAGCATGCTTGCGATGTCGTTTTCAGAAACGGTACTGCCAATGTATCGCTGAATATTCTGGATCACAGCATCCCATACTCCCCTGAACCAAGACTTCCAGTAAGCTCTCGTTCGTGGGCTTGCCAGCGAGCAATCTGCCTTATTTTCCAACACAGAGCGTATGTCAGCGATGCAATACTGCTTGTTCTTGACAATTTCATCAGAAAAGATTGTGGAATAGTGACCATCTTGAAGGCAATGGCCAACGACAACGGTTATCGTTTCTGTCGCTGGGCCATCTTCGCCTGTGTACCGCTTTTTCCTCTTCCGCAAGAATGCATACTCAAGCGGTCTAAGACAGGTACTACACAGCATCTTGCCATTACCTTTTCTCAAGGATGGATGGCAATTCTCTTGAATTTAAGCTGGACTGGTGATACTGTTCTCATATGTATTGGTGAAGAGGAAGTCATTGAAAGTGACTAACAAACAACGGGCTTCCTCTTCCTTTCTCCTTCAGGGATTTTCTCCCTAGTCTTAATTCATTAAACCACGGTTTTATCCATACGGGAATAAATCATTTGAAGAATGAGAAGAAAAAATCTTATTCGGGGTAGTCTCGCTAAAACTTTGTACTATTTTAACTTGACATACTTATTTTAACAGTTATAATAAGTGTTGGAATAAAGGGTGGAAGGTAATCTTGAAGCAGATAATAGGAATAGACATTGGTGGTACGAAGATCGCAATTGGACTGTTTGATGAAACAGGGCGATTTATTGCATCTTCAACTATACCAACGCATGCACAGGCTCCGTTTTCTGAAGCAATTGTGAGAATTTTTGAAGCAGTTGATGAATTACTTGGCAATACTACTACTTTGACCGGCATCGGTATTGGTTGCGCAGGTCCTTTAGATACTGAAAAAGGAGTTGTGCAGAATCCGTATACATTATCTGGCTGGGAAAATGCCCCTATCGTTGCAACTTTAAGCGATCGATACGGTTGTCCTGTAAGACTCGAAAATGATGCCGATGTAGCGTTGCTTGGGGAAGTTTTTGCCCACAAGAAAGAGAAGCCTGTCCGAAATGCATTGATGTTAACATTTGGAACCGGCGTCGGTGGAGCAGTTCTCCATAACGGAAAATTATTTAAAACAGAAAACTTTGGTCACCCCGAATTTGGTCATATCCTCGTTGCTCCCGGTGAAGGGGAGTGTTATTGTGGAGGTGACGGGTGTCTAGAGGGCTTAGCCTCTGGGTTGGCACTTACTCAACAAGCCCAAGCGCTTGGGTTCGAAGATTTTCAAGATTTGGTGGCACAAGGAGGACTGCAAGGAAGCGGTAAATTCCTAGTTCACCAGTGGGTGGAACGTGTGGGTCGCGCTTTATGGACCCTGGTCCATATCTTCTCCCCCTCAATGGTCATTTTAGGAGGAGGGGCGATGAGCTCATTGTTCGATTTAGTGAATCAAAAAATAACTGAAAATATGCAGAGCGGTATCTTTTATAAAGAGTTTGCGTTAGTAGAGGCAAGTTTAGGTGCCGAAGCTGGGATGGTAGGAGCTGCTACTTTAGTATTGCCAGTATGAAAAGTGAGAAGTTTACAGAACCCTAGTAGGGTCTCTGATATATTCGAAGATTGATCAATTGATCAATACAAATTAAGGAGGTCGGTATGACTAAAAAAGTACTAGTAACATTAGGACTTTTGTTGCTCGTTTGCGGAATGGTTTTCGCAGCCGGAGCTCAAGAAAAGAAAGCGGAAGGTTTTGTTGTTGGGATCAGCAATAACTGGGTCGGGAGTGAATGGCGGACACAGATGGTTGATGAAACTCTTCTTGAAGCCGAAAAGTACAAAGCTGAAGGTATTATCAGTGAAGTTATTGTCCAAAGTACTGATGTAAGCCTTGAAGGCCAAATTGACCAGATTAGAAACCTTATGGCACGTGGGTGTGATATTATTTTGGTCAACCCAGCTGATGCCAGAGCTTTCAATCCAGTTTTTGCAGAAGCAAAGAAGCAAGGTATAACCATTGTGGCTACCGATACTGAAGTAGCTTCACCGGATACCGTAAACGTTGCGATCAACCAGAAAGTGTGGGCAATGACATCATCCCAATGGTTGGCTGATAAACTCAATCATAAAGGAAACGTAGTTGCGATTAATGGCGTTACCGGACACCCTGCTAATACTGCACGAATGAGTGGTTATCAAGAAGTATTTGGCAAATATCCTGGCATCAAAATCTTAAATGAAGTCAGTGGTGAGTGGGACAGCGCAATTGGTATGTCCGCCATGCAAGATATGCTTGCCACCTTCCCTAACATCAATGGTGTTTGGGTTCAGGACGGAATGACTGAAGGTGTTTTTTCTGCTTTGCAGAATGCCGGTCGAGATGATATTGTTTGTGTTGGTGAAGCAAGAGTTGGTTTCATGCGCCGTTGGAAGGAACAAGGTTTAGATACCATTGGTGTCGCCAATCCACCAGCCTGTATGGCTTCTGCTCTTCATGTAGCGGTATTGCTTGCTCAGGGTAGAGAACTAAAAGAAGGAATCCTTGAAGGACCTTATGGCAATACCATCTACCTGCCTATTCCAGTGGTAGTTACAAACGAGAACTTCGACGAAGTGTGGAATGAGTATAAAGACAAACCTGACTACTTTGCAGTCGATGGAAAGATTTCAAGAGCTACAGCTGAATCGTATTTTAAGTAATAAATTGGTGAGGAGTTGGTATGGTTGTATGTAAAGCTACGGGTGTCAGTAAGCGATACGGCGAAGTCGTAGCACTCGATAATATGAATTTTTCCCTGCAGGAGAGTGAAATTCACTATCTTGTAGGCGTCAATGGCTGTGGGAAAAGTACACTATGTAAAATTATTGCTGGTGTAGTAGCCCCCGATGCGGGCGAACTCGAAATTGAAGGTGTTCCTGTTAGTTTGATGAGCCCCAATGAAGCCAAAAGAAGAGGTATCGCAGTTGTATACCAAGAATTGAGCTTAATCCCCCAACTCTCCATCGAAGAAAACATTATGCTAGGCATTGAACCGAGGGAGAAATCCCTCGGTTTAGTTGATCGTAAGGCCAGCACAGAAACAGCTCTCCATTATTTGGGGTATTTTAAAAATGTGTTGCCTTTGGATGAAGAATATGTGAAACAGACAGTAGCTGACCTACCGATTGATGAGCAGCAAATTGTTGAAATTGCGAAAGCGTTAGCCCGTAAACCAAAGATTATCATCTTTGACGAAGCTACTGCTTCACTCCATAAGCAACAAGTAGATGCTTTCTTCTCTATATTACGAGAACTCAAAAGCGTTGGAGTCTCTACCATTGTAATATCGCATAAGATGGAAGAGATTACCGAAATAGGAGATCGTGTCACAATCATGCGAAGCGGTAAGTTGGTCAACACCGTTGCTGTTAAAGATGTAACCGGAGACCAAGTCATCCACATGATGGTTGGGGATAAAGAGTTACTTGAACGCAAGCGTGCACATATGGATTTTAAGGATGTTGAAACCGTTTTCCAGGTAAACGGCCTAACAGGAAAACGAATTAGGGATGTCTCCTTTCACCTAAAGAAAGGAGAGATTCTTGGTTTGGGAGGACTGCAAGGGCAGGGACAGACTGAAGTGTTGTTAGCACTCTTTGGCTCTATTCCGTTTGAAGCCCAGTCTGTGGAACTAGGAGGAAAACCGGTAGACTTAAGTACGACGGTTAAGGCGATGGATCATTCTCTTGCCTATATCTCAGGAGACCGTAAAAAGGCGGGAGTTTTTTCTGAACGTCCTATCTTTGAAAATATCATTATCAGCTCGCTTATTAAATTTAATCGCAAAGTATTTTCACGTAAGCGGATGAATGAAGAGATATTGCCACTGCTAAGCCAAATAAGGACTACGTTTGGAAAGCTCTCTGATCCGGCTAATTCTCTCAGTGGTGGTAACCAACAGAAAATTGTTATTGGGAGATGGCTCATGACTAAACCCGCAATCCTTTTGCTTGATGATTCAATGAAAGGGATTGACGTCGGAGCAACCAAAGAATTCTACGATATCATGCATACCCTATGTGATGCAGGAATGTCTGTAATATGGCACTCAAGTGAAGATTTAGAATTATTAAACAATACTGATCGGGTCTTAGTTTTTGACAGTGGTCAAATCGTTGATGAGTTGGTCGGGGAACGACTCAATGAAGTTGAACTCTATCGTGCTGCGTTGGATTCCCGAAAAAAGCATATTGCAGTTGAATAAAGGTATAATAGATGAAATCGAAAAAAGAAACATTTCTGCAATTTTCTAAATCATTACCACGGAAACCCTACTTCCTGTCTATGATAATCCTCATTTTTTTCTTTATAATGTTAGGGTTTATTGGAAGAAACTATTACTCAGCTTACAATTTGACAACCAAATTTCGCCTTTGGATGCCTCTCTTACTGGTTGCCCTAGGCCAAACCTTTGTTATTCTTGGTGGTGGATTAGACATGTCGGTGAGTTCCCTACTAGCTTTAGTTAATGTAGTAACCGTCCGACTGCTGATGTCTTTAAGTGGTAGCCCTTTCCAAGTTCCTATAGCCATTCTAGCCGGAATTGGGGTTGGCATCACCGCAGGGTTTGTAAATGGACTGTTAGTAACCTACTTACGCCTTCCGCCTCTTATCTCAACCTACGGGACCCAGATTGTGTGGGGAGGACTAGCCTTGCGCGTTCTGCACCAATCAGGCGGGGAAGTCCCTTTTTCTTGGTATACTGTCTATTCGTCAACGTTTCTTGGTATACCATTCAGCGTGTATCTCTTGGCCCTCCTTTTGTTAGGTGTTTACTACCTAAAAAGAACGGGTTTTGTCACCCAATTAAAAGCATGCGGTGGGAACATCCATGGTGCGTATGAATCGGTTCTACCGGTCAATAAACTCCGGATACAGAGCTACATGTTATGTGGGTTTTTTGCCTCCTTGGCCGCTATCTGTATTGTTGCTGAGACGGTCACCGGCAATCCCTTATCAGGGAGTGGTTATGAATTGGAATCTATTAGCGCGGTAGCCTTGGGAGGAACCTCCCTTGCCGGAGGTGCCGGAGGGTTCCTCGGTAGTATTCTGGGAGCTATTGTTTTGAAACTAATCAATGATGTAATTTTCTTTGCTGGGCTGGGTGTAAATTATCAGGTTCTCGCTCAGGGCTTGATAATAATTCTAGCTTTGGCTGCTGGTGGACAACTCACTAAACAAAATACGAGTCGAGCACAGTTGAAGAGGAGGAAAAAGGTATGAAAAACTCATCTTTAACCTTACGTAAGGTGCGTCTAGGATTTCGAAATCCTACTGTCATAGCACTGTTTTTGTGCTTTTTAATACTGCTTATCGGAAACCTTGTTTCCCCCGGTTTCGCTAGTTTTGGTTTAATCGTTAATATCTTAGTTGTAGCCTCATTTGTTGGTCTTGTTTCAGGGGGTCAGTTCCTCATTATCCTCGGTGGCGGTAATGGACTCGATCTCTCTGTGGGTCGCTTTGTCACCTTAGGGGCAATCATCGGCGGCGTAGTTTCTCAAAAGCAAGACTCCAAACTCATTCTGGCCCTCTTGGCAGTAATGGTAGCAACTTTCTTGCTCGGGTTAGTCAACGGAGTGGGAGTGACCCATTTTAGAATTCCCCCGTTAGTTATGACGATGAGTATGTCGATTGTAATTATTGCGATTATCCGGTTCATCACCGGTGGAATTGGAGTTCCGGGAGCCTCAAAATTATTACAGAAAATTATCACAGGCAAGGTTTTAGGGATTCCGGGCATTCTCTATATCTGGATTCTATTTGCCGTCTTTTTACATTATTTAATGAATAATACCACCTTTGGTGTGAAACTGATGGCCATGGGTACTAACGATTATGCAGCTCGCTTAGCTGGGGTAAAAGTAAAAAGGTTACGGACCTTACTCTATGGGTTTAGCGGCATGATCGCCGGTATTACCGGCTTCTTGTACCTCGGTTATTTATCATCAGTCTATAACATCTCTCTCGGTGACAAGTTTACCTTAATCTCGGTTATAGCCGTAGTAGTTGGAGGAACTTCACTCGGTGGTGGTAAGGGGACCTATATTGGCGTGGCTATCGGAGCTTTCTTATTGCAGCTTATGGAGAGCTTTTTAGTGACGATTAGAATTGACCAGAGTATGCGTCAGGTCTTATTTGGAACTATTCTCTTGGTAATTATCTTCATGTATGGCCGAGAGCAAAAGATGCAGAATTGATTCGAATACTAGAACCAATGATACTATTTTGAGGAGGATTGAAGTGAGAAAAACAAAAGTAGCATTAGCTGGAAGCGGGTTTATCGCCCACATTCACATGGAATCTTATATGCGGTTTATCCCCGATGCTGAAATTGTGGCTGTTTTTAGTCGTAATGAAGCTAACGTCGCCGCATTTGCCAGTCAATATAATATACCAGCCTATTTTACCGATTATGACACGATGCTCAATGAAACCGATTGTGATGTTGTCGATATTTGTCTCCCTAACTTCTTACACCATCAGGCTACTCTAAAAGCGGCCAAGAAAGGGTTACATGTAATTATTGAAAAACCTTTATGTATAACCTTAGCCGAAGCTGATGAGATGATTGCCGCTTGTAAAAAAGCCAATGTGTTACTGATGTATGCTGAAGAACTCTGTTTTGCCCCTAAATATGAACGTGTTCGAACGTTAGTCACTGATGAGAATGCAGTTGGTAAGATTTACATGTTAAAGAATAGTGAGAAACACTCGGGGCCTCACAGCGACTGGTTTTATGATGTCAGTCAATCAGGTGGTGGCGTACTGATGGATATGGGATGTCATGCGATCGCCTGGATGCGTTGGGTACTGGGTGGAAATCCTAAAATCAAATCAGTCTCTGCCACCATGCAATCTGTACTCCATACTCACCGTTCAAAAGGTGAAGACAACACAGTCGTGGTAATTGAGTTTGAAGATAATGTCATCGGTGTAGCCGAAGACAGTTGGGCCCGCCACGGCGGTATGGATGACAAGATTGAAGTCTATGGCGATGCAGGTGTTGCCTATGCCGATCTATTCCAAGGGAATTCAGCCTTAACGTATAGTCTCAATGGCTATGGTTACGTTGCTGAGAAGGCTGGTGACTCCAAGGGCTGGAGTTTTACGATGTTTGAAGAGGTCTTTAACCAAGGTTACCCACATGAACTGATGCATTTTATCGATTGTGTTCGCAACGGCAAAACTCCGCTCGTAACTGGAGAAGATGGCCGAGCAGTTCTTGAAGTGATATATGCAGCCTATGCTTCAGCTGGCACGGGTAAAAAAATTCATTTGCCATTTACTTCAGATGTAGAAGTACCAGTCGATCTCTGGCTACAAGAAGGAATCAAAAGAAGGAAAGCTAAACTTTGAGTTCTATTCGATGGATTTGTAGTGACAGCCATGCAGATTATGTCCAAGCGGCTGTCACCATACTGATCAATACCTTGCAGGCCAAGAATGAGGCCTTCTTTACTTTAGCTACAGGGGCTTCCCCTGCAGATATTTATGATGCTTGGGTCAAAGATATTAAGGAAAAACAACTGACGACGGCACATATGGTTATCCATGCGTTAGATGAATGGGTTGGCCTGCCAAAAGGCCATCCAGGGACGTGTGATGCGTTTCTTCGCCGTCATGTTGTAACTCCCCTCGGTATTGCTCCAGAGCGCTACCATGCCCTCTGTGGCACCTCTGATCCGGCTCAGGAGGTTCAGCGGATGAAAACTTTACTCTCCTGTGCTGGATATGCTGATTTGTGTGTTTTGGGAATCGGCAAAAATGGCCATCTTGGTTTAAATGAACCTGGTCAGGTAGTATATCCTTACACTCATGTGGCTTCATTAACTGAGACTTCCCAAGGTCATCAGATGCTCAATGGAAGTGACGTTACGACAGGAATGACTACCGGCATAGCTGAAATTTTAGCTGCTAAAGAGATCCTTGTGTTAGTCAGTGGAGCTGGAAAAGATATTAAACGTTTGTTAGAACCAGAGGTGTCGACAGCTTTTCCCGCCTCTTTTATTCACTTGCATCGCAATGTAACCGTAGTGGTGGATGAACCCTATAGTCATGTATGTCGCAAGATCCTAGGAGAGAGGAATGACGGCTAAGCGATCAATCAACCAAAGTGCCTTAAAACAGAATAACATCGGCTTAGTGCTTACTGAGATAAAACGGGATCATCTCATTGTCAAATCAGTGCTAGCACGTCGTTTACGCCTCAGCTTTGCTACTGTATCCAGTATTTGTGAAATTCTGGAAGAACAGGGTTTTATTAGTATGGCTAAAAAGGGTGACTCTACCGGGGGGCGCAAACCTAAAACAATACAATTTATTCCGCATGCCCGCTATATTTTAGCTTTGAACTTTAGTATTAAAGAGGCCATGCACATTGCCTTGATCTCACTCGATTATGTTACCATTAAAGACGTCTGGCTTCGGGACATTTACGCCTCAACTTGCGAAGAGATGTTTGAACGAGTACGAGTAGCGGTTGCTGAACTCATGGAGACCGTCGGTATTACACCGTCAGATATAATCGGAGCTGGTGCGGCTGTTCCTGGATTATATGACGAGCAATACGACCGGATTAACTATTGTACAAACCCAATGTTAGCAAATATTGGGATACAGCACCGTCTCGAAGATCTTTTAGAAATCCCTGTTCAAGTAATGAACGATGCCAATCTCGCTGCACTAGGGCAATGTACTTTAGAAACACAACCGAAAGCCTCCCTCATGCTTCTCTATTTTACCGAAGGAATTGGTTTAGGTATTATTCAAGATGGGGTTATCTTTCACGGTTCAACCGGCTATGCCGGAGAGATTGGTAATATGCGTCTCTCAGTTGATGCAGATGCTTGTCGGCTTGAGCAGTTTCTGAACTTGAACGGCATACTAGTGAATTACAAGTATTATGTACAGAACGGAGAACTTCTCAGTCCGCGGGTACACGAGAAAATTACAGAAGAAGAGCAACAAGCTCTTTTTGATCAACTGATTACGGCACTGAACCGCAAAAGTATTAGTGAAATAACATTTACCAAAGAGATTGGGCAACAGTTGGGTTGGGTGATCACTACCTTAATCGATTTATTAAACCCTGGAACAGTCTATATCGGTGGTGATATTGATGCGCTGGTGTCCCATCTGTTACCCCATATCCGTAACTACGTCAGGCGGCATTCAATTATAGCCAATGTCTCTGATGTGCCAATTAAGGCTGCGTCAGTCGTAAATTTAATTGTAAAGGGGGTGGGGGAACTGGTTTTCCACCACTGGATAGGACGTACATATTCATTGCAGGTATAAGGAAGGTAGGTATGAACGGTAAAGAAAAGCTACAACAAGCTCTAAATCATATACAAGGACCAGTTCCAATAGATTTTGGTTCCTCCACAGTCACAGGGATTCACTGTAGTATTATAGAGAAACTCCGTGATGTGTATGGACTGGAAAAACGTCCGGTAAAGGTCCATGAACCGTACCAGATGCTCGGGTATATTGAGGAGGATCTAGTTGAGGCAATGCAGATCGATGTGGTGGGAATAATTCCCCGTGGCACCCTGTTTGGTTTCCCTTTAGGAAAGTGGAAGGAGTGGGTTACTCCATGGCAACAGAAAGTCCTAGTCCCTGGAAACTTTGAAGTTACTCAGAGCGATGGGAATACCTATATCTACCCAGAAGGAGATCGCAGCGCACCCGCCAGCGGGCACATGCCCGAGGGTGGCTACTTTTTCGATACGATTATTCGCCAGCCGCCGATTGATGAAGAGGCCTTAGATGTCGAAGATAATTTAGAAGAATTTGGCTTTGTCTCAGAGGAGGATCTTGAATATTTTGCCCTTGAGATACAGAAGGCAGAAGCCACTGGGAAGGGGATTGTAGCTAACTTTGGCGGAACCGCTTTTGGTGATATTGCCTTAGTCCCAGCGCCCAACCTGAAACATCCAAAAGGAATACGGGATGTGACTGAATGGTATATTTCTACGGTAGCTCGACCCGATTACATTCACGCAATCTTTGAAAGGCAAGCTGAAATTGCCCTTGCTAATCTTGAAAAGATCTTTGCCGTAGTTGGAAACAGGGTTGATGCAGTCTTTATCTGCGGTACCGATTTTGGAACCCAAACTGGGCAGTTCTGTTCCACAGAAACCCTCAACTCCCTCTATACTCCTTATTATCGCAAGCTAAATGATTGGATTCATACCCATACCAAGTGGAAGACTTTTAAGCACTCTTGTGGAGCTGTAGAACCTTTAATACCTTCTTTTATTGAAGCTGGTTTTGACATTCTTAACCCAGTCCAATGTTCAGCAACCGGAATGGACCCACAGACACTGAAGGATACCTATGGTAAGAAACTCACCTTTTGGGGTGGCGGAGTCGATACCCAAAAGACACTCCCCTTTGGGACACCAGAGGAAGTACGTAAGGAAGTTCTCTCTCGCCTAGAGATCTTTAGTAAAGATGGTGGCTATGTGTTCAATACCATTCACAACCTCCAAGCTGCAACACCGATTGAGAACGTAGAGGCCATGATAGAGACAGTGCATAAGTTCAATGGTTAGCTGGTAGAGAGCGCTTTTTTAGGTTTCTTAATTGTTGCTGCAAATATTGTGTTGGCCAATCCTAAGAGCCCTGAGAGGGTAAATAGCACCTCAATACCTGTTTGTTGCCAGATATAGCCACCCAGAAGGGCAATAATAACACTGATGAGATGGTTAACCGAAATACCGGTAGTTATCGTGGCTGTAATCTCTTCGGGGTTAGAGGCAATATCTTGCACATATACCGATGAAGCAAGACTTCCTAATGAGATGATGGAATCGAGGACAAAGTTAACACAGACTACAATAAAGGCTACTTCAAACGAGAACAAACGATGGCTAAAACCGTAGAAGAAGCACACTACCATCAAAATTAGGGTGTCGGTAACCATAATGAACTTGTACCCTAGTCGATCTATTAATCGACCAATGAGGGGTGAGAGTAACATACCGAAGGTGGCACATATGGCTAACAGTAATGAGATAATCGAAGTACTAGCCCCGTAATGCAATATTAAGACGTAGGGGGCGAAGGTAAAGAAAATCTGCTTGCGAGCTCCATAGAATATTTCTAATCCATAATATTTGTTAAATTTTCGGTCAAAGTAGAGTCGACTCCGTTTTACTACCGTACCTTTATCACGCATTGCTAACACTACAAATGTGGCACCAACTAAGAGAATTGTGGCTAGAAAGAAAATAATTTTGTAGCTCTTTACAGAAGAAGGAGAGATTTTTAGCCGTGGGAAGATTAAGAATAACCCAGTGACTAATAAAAAACCAATAATTCGGCCCCCATATTTCATGGCCGAAGTAATACCTAACGAAGCTCCCGATTTTCCTGATTTAGCCAGGTGCATGGAAATAGTACTAGTAATTGGCATAATAATGTGTTCGCCCAAACTATAGATGACCAAGCACAAAACAACAACAATTTTGCCTGTGCCTAATAAAAGCAGACCTAACATACCGGTAAGCATTATAGCAATACCAATCTTAAACACCTTCGTTTCGCTGAAACGATACATAGTCGCCAGAATGAAGATGAGTAGGAGACCGGGTAGTTCACGAAAGAATTCGACGATGCCACGTTCGAATTTACTAATCTGTACAATTTCTGCTAAAAAGTTGTCCTGAACTCCTTGATACAAACCGTGGGCTAATCCCGTTAGGATTATTACGAAAAAAAACCGTGTAACACGATTTGGATCAACATAGATAGATTTCGTTTTTTCGTTCATAGTACTAAGGTCCTCAACGGGGGAAAGCCATTAAATTCAATAGCAGAGTAACTACTAGTGTAGGCGCCCGTGGAGAGCCAGTACAAGCGATCGCCAACGGCAAGACTCAAAGGGAGCTCATACCGATAATCTTCATAGAGCGTGTCCATAGAGTCGCACGTAGGTCCAGCGATAATAACCTCTTCGGTAGGGCCCGAACGTTCACATAAAATCGGGTAGTGGATGGCCTCACCTAAGGTTTCCATAAGGCCACCAAAGCGGCCACAATCTTGATAAATCCAACGTTCTAAAGCCGTTCTCGATTTACGTGAGATTAAGACGATTTCACTCACCAACACCCCCGAATTACCAACCAAAGAACGACCTGGCTCAATGATTATTTCGGGTAGTGCCCCATCATAATCTTCTTGCAAGAACCGGGTGATCTCCTTGGCATACGTTTCAAGCGGATTGGTTTTTTCTTGATAGGTAGCGGGGAATCCTCCCCCCATATTAATACATTGGAGATTGATCCCCTCGTTTTCCTGCAACCAAGAAAAAAGATAGCTAACCTTTGATAAGGCACTGTCCCACGCCATGATATCCCGCTGTTGGGAACCGACATGGAACGAAAGACCCCAAGGGGTAAGTCCTAATTTTTTAGCTAAAACTATCAAATCTCCGGCCATATCGGGGCTACAGCCAAATTTACGGGAGAGGGGCCAATCAGCAGTTTGGGCCCCTTCGGTCATGAGGCGTACCATCACCCTTACACCTGGGGCTGCTTTGGCAATAGTACGTAAATCACCTTCACTGTCGGTCACAAACAATCTTATTCCAGCAGCATAGAACTCAGCAATATCGGCAAACTTTTTAATCGTATTGCCGCAACTCATTCTACTAGCTGGAATCCCTAATTCTTGGAGGCGTCTCAATTCATAGACCGAAGCAACATCAAAGTTGGCTCCTAAGCGATCTAATAAGCTTAAGACTTCGCGCTCAGGATTGGCCTTTACCGCATAATAAATTTTAGCAAAAGGCAAAGCCTGCTCCAGTTCCTTGTATTTATCCTCGATGATATCTTGAAGAATTATCTGTACTGGAGTCTCTACAGTACGACCTATGCTGAGAACTTTTTGCCACTGGGCAGCACTTAATATTCCAAGTTGTTCCATAGGGGTGACTATGCTACCATTATTCTAATATGTCAATGGTAACGAATAGTCTGCCAGACCTTATTATATTTCTCTAAATCTTCCCCTAGATCAACTTTAAGTTCATAGTTTTCTAAGTTGACCATATCATAAAAAGGCTCAACTTTTCTAAATTTATCTACACCACTATTGAGCGTTGATGGGTGACGGAACTCATCTAAAAAGAGTGCATATATTTCGGGACGATGGAAGAAATTGATGAACTCATGGGCCAGATCAGGATTAGGTGCCTTATCTAAAATTACCATCGAATCGATATATAAAGGACCGCCTGTTTCTGGAATGAAGAAATCAATAGTATCCCAAAATGCTTCAGGAACTTCTTCTGCAATATTTTCAGGATAGGAGTGTGATACCCAATATTCACCCTGACTGAAAGCCTTTCCCATCCCCTCAGAATCGAACTTAACAATATTAGGTTTCCATTGAGTATTAATAAAATCGGCTGTTCTTTGTAATTCTTGTGTATCAGTTGTATTAACCGAATAGCCTAGTGTCGCTTGAGCAATACCGAGAACTTCGGCCATATCGTCAAGTAACTGCATCCGTCCAGCAAGAGCTGTTTCTCCAAAAATTGTCCAGTCGCGGGGATAATCTTTAACTTTTTCTGTATTCACAGCGATACCCGCTGCCCCAATAAAATAGGGAACTGAGTAGGTATACCCGGGATCATAATATTCAGCTAGTTTGCGGGCTTTTTCTTCAATATAGATGAGGTTTGGTAATTTATCATGATCGAGTGGTTGGACCATACCAAGTTTAATCATAATCGAGGTGTAATCGGCTGAAGGGATTACAATATCGTAACCACCACTACTAGCTCGTAACTTGGCAAACATATCTTCATTTGAAGCATAATTGTCAATTATTACTTTTGCCTTAAATTCTTTTTCAAATTTTTTAATAATTATATCAGGCGTATAGTAGGTCCAATTGTAAAGATAGAGTTTACGTGATGTGTCTGCACCCCGTGCAGAGCTCGTTCCTGATTTTGAACAGGAGAAGGCGAAGAAAATCGTAACTAAAGTTGCGATTATCAAGATAGTTTTGGTAATACTCAAACGTTTGTGCACGGTTACACCTCCCAATAATTGGTAATGCCATTTACAGAAAAGAAATGTAATCTTTGTGAGAGTGTACTATAAAAAAAGGTCCTATTCTAGCGTTTAGCGGGTAAGAAGATGACGGTTCGAAATTACTTCATAGTGGAGAGCCAAAAGATGGTGTGTGGGGGTCGCCTTCCACTCAATCTGATAATAAAATAAGCGCCAATCGTTGGTCGTCACCGGAGGAAAAAGGTGTTCTTTTGGTCCACAATTCGCCCCCAAATAGATTCCAGGAAAAGTTGGGAAAGGTTTCGTTAGAACCTCGCTAGGAGCATACTGAGCTACTATTTCATTGACAATGAAAGGCCATTCAACCTCGTCTGTTTTTAGAAAAAGACTACCCTCCTTTTCAATGATTTGGGAGAAAGTGCACTGTTTTGGTAAAAGTGGTAGTTTCACTTGTTCAAAGGGGGTAAAAGAAGTGTTACTCCACAATAGTGGAATAAGGGGTGGCAGTGCAAGAAAAGAAATATCGCCACTAGCTTTCCAACATACTTGACGCATTTCGTAAACATGTTGTAAGGCTTGTTGTGATAAACCAAGTGCGAGCAGATGGTTGGGTCCTTTTGATTCAATTTGAACGCTCATACAGAGCATCCTAAGCAAGTAACGAGGAAAATTCAAGTTCCTTCGCTCCCTAGCTATTTACACATCCCAGATATTCTGGTATGTTTCTGAGAGTTGCGGGTAGCCTCGCGTCGACATGCTCCGCGCTAGGAGTCTAGTTGCTCCCCCCCGAGTGTGAATGTTAAGGACAAGGTGGATATAATCATGGCACGTAGATGTGATATTTGTGGAAAAGGAACAGTAGCTGGAAATAGCGTTCCTCGAAAGGGTCAAGCTAAAAAGAAGGGTGGTGTTGGTCAACATATTGGTGTGACCACTAAGCGTGTATTCAAACCCAACATCGTATCAGTCAAGGCTCTCATTGACGGCACTCCAAGAACAATCAAGGTTTGCACACGTTGCTTACGTAGCGGCAGGGTCCAGAAGGTGGTATAATCCCCCTTCACATACGACTGGTTTACCCAGAGAAGAGCCCTGCGCGGGCTCTTTTTTTAGATACATATGACGGGAGGAGTGTGGTGAATAACATCCAAATTCATGCTATTGACGGGTCGATGATAGTAGCACCAGACGGTGTGAAAAAACTTTTAAACATTCGTAAAGAAGCCCCCACTACTGCCACGGTCTTTGTTATTGCTCCTGTGTGCGATGGCGAGTTAGAATTAAATCACCTCCTCGATGCCGCTAAAGGCCACGATGAGCGCCTTTGGGCTATGATGGAGAGCCGCACAAATGCTTGGAATCTACTGATTGAAACTTTAGTCGGGGTGAAACATCGCGCCAAAGTCCAAAAAGAGATCAAAGAAGGTTTTGCTGCAGTTGAAGATCTCCTCAAGGCCATCTGGCTGGTAGGGGATATCTCCATTGGGTCGACTCGTTATGTCGATGCCGTAGTGGGTGGTTGGGCTGCTGCTATTCTGCGCGAAGTTTTTCGCAGTCATGGGCATATTTGTACCAGTCGCAATATTCGCGACTTTCTTGATGAAAAAAAACCACGCGTTGCACCCTCAGAAATACTTTTACTCACTGGAGAACTTCCCCAAAGTGAAACCGCACGTAGTGACCGCGATGCAGAATATGCTGCAGCTCTCGTGGGGAGTCTACTCCAAGCCGATACTATCACCTTTTGGAACCCTGATCGCCTCATAACCACTGCCGATATTACTGACGTTCCCAGTGCCTCAGTTATTCCTTGTTTAACCTATGCCGAAGCAACTGAACTCTCGTTCTTTGGTTCTCCAGTTATTCGGCCCCAACACATGGTTTTGGCCATGGCAAAACGGATACCACTGCGATTGCGCAGTTTTGCTCAAATTGATCATCCCGGCACCATGATTGACGATGAAGAGGGGTTGAAATCTCACCTACCTGTTAAAGGATTTTCTGTTATTAGAGAAATTGCTCTAATTAATGTAGAAGGGGCGGGGATGATTGGCGTGCCAGGAATTGCCCAACGCCTTTTTGCAGCGATGCTTGAAGCAGATATCTCGGTAGTTCTCATTAGCCAAGCCTCCAGTGAATATTCAATTTGTTTTGCAGTTCCTGCTGAACAAGCAGCTTTAGCCTGTGCTATTGCCCGCAGTACCTTCAGCCCCGAAATTGCTGCTCACCGAATCCATAGCATTGAAGTTGAAATGGGGTGTGCCATTTTAGCTGCTGTCGGGGAGAGAATGCCAGGGGTTCCGGGCATTGCCGGAACCTTTTTCGGAGCCTTAGGCAAAGCGCATGTCAATGTGCGGGCAATCGCCCAAGGTTCGTCAGAACGCAATATTAGTGCCGTTATAAAAGAAGAAGATGCCCGTAGAGCTTTACGAGCCCTCCATGCCGGATTTTTCCTCTCTAACCAGGCCTTGAGTGTTGGAATCTTTGGTCCTGGGAATATCGGGGGGACCTTACTTGATCAAATAGCGGCCGAGGCCGAGCGCTTAAATACCGAATTTGGAGTCGATATACGTATTCGTGCCATAGCTAATTCAAATACCATGCTCCTTGATGAACAAGGTATTGATCTGACTAACTGGCGCCAAAGATTTACTAATGAAGCCGTTCCGCTAGATATTAAAGCGATGGTAAAGTATGTAGGAGCCTCCTATTTTCCCCATGCCGTACTCATAGATTGTACCACTAGTGCCGAGCTTCCAGTTCACTATACTGGTTGGATTGAACGAGGAATCCATATCGTCACCCCCAATAAAAAGGCTGGTACAGCCCCTTACCCTGAGTATCAAAAACTGATGGAAGCGGGAAAACAATATGGTAAACACTTTTTATATGAAACAACCGTGGGAGCTGGACTGCCGGTAATTGGAACTTTGAAGGATCTGGTTCAAACTGGAGATCGAATTCATAGCATTGAGGGAATAGTCTCGGGAACCTTGGCCTATTTATTTGCAAACTATGATGGCTCGGTTCCTTTTAGTACCCTCGTCAGGGGAGCTAAGGAGATGGGATACACTGAACCCGACCCCCGTGATGACCTCTCTGGCATGGATGTTGCCCGCAAAACTATTATTTTAGCCCGTGAATTAGGGTACCGAGTTGAAGTCTCTGATATCGATATTACATCATTAGTGCCAATTGCTTTACAAGAAGTTCCGCTATCTGAATTTATGGAAAAGATGGAACTCATGGATGCTCATATCGAAGAACTCTATCGAGCGGCTCACTCTGAAGGGAAACGCTTACGGTATGTAGGACGGATTACCAAAGAGGGGACGTGTCATGTTGAATTAGGGGCTTATGCAGAGAACCATCCGTTTGCCCAATCCAAAGGAACCGACAACGTAGTGGCCTTTACAACCGATCGCTACCGCACCCAGCCGTTAGTAATTCAGGGCCCCGGAGCTGGTCCAGAGGTAACTGCTGGTGGCGTATTTGCCGATTTATTACGTTTGAGCTCCTTTCTCGGAGCCCGTTTATAGGAGTCAACTATGAGATTTGTAAGTACACGAGGAAATTCTCCCCGAGTAAGTGCCTCTGAAGCTATCTTGCAAGGTCTGGCCCCCGATGGGGGACTCTACGTTCCTGAATATTTTCCCTATATTCCAATCGAGAACTTTGCCCATGTGACCTCCTATCCAGAATTGGCTTACGAAGTTCTAGCTCCTTTCTTTGTTGGTGATATCCTCGAACCTGAATTGGCCGAAATCTGCGCCGAGGCGTTTAATTTCGCCTCGCCGCTGCACTGGTATAATGAAAAAGAGTCGGTTTTGGAGTTGTTTTGGGGCCCGACTGCCGCTTTTAAAGACTTTGGAGCCCGTTTTTTAGCAATTGCAATGCAACGTCTTTTACAAAAAAAGAGACAAAAACTGACCATCCTCGTGGCTACTAGTGGCGATACTGGTGGGGCTGTGGCCGCTGCTTTTTATAAGAGGGAAGGCATTAACGTAAAGGTCCTCTTTCCTCAAGGAAAGGTCTCACAACGCCAAGAGAAGCAACTCACCTGTTGGGGCGAGAATATTGAAGCTTACGCAGTTGAAGGCGTTTTTGATGATTGTCAGAGTATGGTCAAACAGGCTTTTATGGATCTCGCTCTTGTACGAGAATATGGTCTTTCTTCAGCTAACAGCATCAACTTAGGGCGGTTATTACCCCAAATGGTCTACGCCTTTTACGCATCTTTAGAAGTCATGACACGCACTGGTAAAGAACCAGTGGTAATTATTCCCAGTGGCAATGTGGGCAATAGTTGTGGCTCATACTGGGCCAGAATTATAGGGGCACCAATTAAGAACATTGTGCTAGCCTTGAATGCTAACCGCACACTCCTCGACTACATCACAACTGGGAAATATGAAAAAAGGGCCAGCATTGCAACTTTAGCTAATGCTATGGATGTTGGTGATCCTAGCAATATGGAGCGCCTGATTCACTTATTTGGCAATCATGATGAATTTACCTCCGAAGTCTCAGCCTATAGTGTGAGTGATGAAACTATCCGTACTACCATAGCCGAAGTATGGGACAAGCACTCTTATGTAATATGTCCCCATACCGCTACCGGCGAACATGTACGAAAATTATTACATAGTTTCGATCCGACTGTGGTCTATGCTACTGCCCATCCTGCTAAATTTGATACGATTGTTGAACCAGTGATTGGCCAAGAGGTCCCAATTCCTCCCCAATTGGCGACCCTGTTAGATAAACCTAGTCAATCTATTGCAATTAAAGCCGATTACAAAGAACTGTTTTAAATTAGCCTTCGTTGACGTAAGGCAGAGGTTGTGGTATATTACATACACCCTCCCCCTAGGGGAGGGGGTGTGAGGTATATAATGAAACAAGAATATGATGTGACTGGTATGACTTGCTCCTCCTGTGCCATCCATGTAGAACGCAGTGTGAACAAGATCCCAGGAATTGGTGAAGTAAAAGTTAATCTATTAACTAACACGCTCACGATAGATGGCGAGACTCAACTCGATGACGCTATAATTCTGCAGGCAGTTGATGCGGCTGGTTATGGAGCGACTCCCAAACAAGTAACGGCTACTGAAAAATCACACGACCCTCGCCTGCTTGTGGCTAAAGAGCTACAAACCATGAAAAAAAGGTTAATTCTCTCTTTTGCCTTTGCCATACCATTGATGTATTTGGCGATGGGTCACATGTTTGGGTGGCCTCTCCCTACGTTCTTTCTCGGTCCTGAACATGCCAGCTCGCTCGCTTTAACCCAGCTACTTTTAGCCGGTGCCGTCTGTTATTTTAACCGCCATATTTTTATCAGCGGCTTTAAAACACTCTTTAAAGGGGCGCCGACGATGGACTCGTTAATTGCCCTTGGGTCTACAGCAGCAATGGTATATGGCATCTACGCCCTCTACAAAATTGGTATTGGCTTAGGGCAGGGTGATATGGACATTGTTACCCATTTTGCCATGGATCTCTATTTTGAGTCAGCTGCTATGATTCTTTCACTGGTTTTGTTGGGAAAATATTTGGAAACGAAAGCCAAAGGACGAACCAGTGATGCAGTTTCTAAATTGATTGATTTATCGCCAAAGTTTGCCACTGTCATCCGTGATGAGAGAGAAGTGCAGGTTCCGGTTGAACAAGTAGCCCTTGGAGACACAGTAGTAGTTCGTCCAGGGGGGCGTTTCCCAGTTGATGGAACCGTCCTTTCAGGCACCTCAGCTGTTGATGAATCGGCTTTAACTGGTGAGAGCTTACCGGTAGAAAAGCTTGTTGGTGATGTAGTTCTCAGTGCCAGTGTCAACACTACGGGACGTTTGGTCTATCGAGCAGATCGCGTAGGTGAAGATACGACCTTAGCCCAGATAATTGCCTTAGTTGAAAATGCAAGTGCTTCGAAAGCTCCAATTTCAAAATTGGCAGATCGAGTCAGTGCTGTATTTGTTCCCATAGTGATAGGCATTGCTCTTCTGTCAACTTTGATCTGGTTTCTGGCTGGCCAACCCCTTGAATCTGCCTTAGCTTTTGGTATTGCGGTATTGGTTATTAGTTGTCCCTGTGCTCTTGGTTTGGCAACCCCCACAGCCATTATGGTTGGAACTGGCAAAGGAGCCGAATCGGGTATCTTAATTCGTTCAGCCGAAGCTCTCGAGGCAGTACAAGCTGTCTCGACCGTTGTCCTTGATAAAACAGGGACGATTACTGCTGGTAAACCCCAAGTTACTGATGTGGTTCCTAGTGCTAAAGTAGAGCGGTCAAAACTCATCCAACTCTCTGCATCTCTAGAAGGTGCTAGTGAACACCCCTTAGCTCAAGCTGTATTAGCCTTAGCCCAAAAAGAGCACATTACATTGCTTGAGGTCTCAGACTTTAAAGCAATCCCTGGTAAAGGCTTGCAAGGAACTATTGATTCAGCGCTGGTCATTGGGGGCAATGAGGCTTTTATGGAGGCCCAAGGTGTTGATATTTCTGAGCTGTCTACTCAAGCTACCGCTATGGCAATGGATGGCAAAACACCCCTCTACTTTGCCCAAGACTCACAAGCTCTAGGCATTATTGGGGTCGCTGACGTGGTCAAAGCTAGTAGTACTGCTGCTATTGCTCGCCTGCAAAAGATGGGCCTCGAGGTAGTTATGCTCACTGGCGATAATGAACGCACAGCAGCCGCTATTGCCAAAAAAGTTGGTATTACTCGCGTCTTTGCTAGTGTTCTTCCCGAAGGGAAAGAGGCCGTAGTGCGCCAATTGCAGGCTGAAGATAAAAAGGTAGTCATGGTTGGAGATGGTATTAATGATGCTCCTGCCCTAGTGCGTGCTGATGTCGGCATGGCCATTGGTGCTGGAACAGATATCGCAATTGAAGCTGCCGATATCATTCTCATGCGTAGTGATCTCCAGTCCGTGCCAACGGCGATTAGATTAAGTAAAGCGACATTAAAAACGATTAAACAAAATCTGTTTTGGGCTTTGTTCTACAATACTTTGGGTATACCGCTAGCTGCAGGAGTTTTCTTTACTGCCTTTGGGTGGCGCCTAAACCCTATGTTTGCCGCTTTAGCTATGAGTTTTAGTAGTGTTTTTGTGGTAACGAATGCGCTACGTTTGAAACGGTTTAAAAGTGATAAGAATGAGATTAAAGAGATTAAAGAGGAGTCAAAGATGAAAAAAACTATCTTGATTGAAGGAATGACATGCATGCATTGCGTTGGGAGTGTCGAAAAAGCTTTGTCAGCACTGCCGGGCGTTGAGGCACAAGTTGATCTAAAGAGTAATAGTGCAACCGTCACAGTACCGGCGAATATAAGTGATGCTCAGTTACGTACTGCCGTCACTGAAGCTGGGTATACCGTAACAGATCTTAAAGAGGTAGGCTAAAATGAAGGCCGATCATGCCCAAGTAACTCAAATGTTGAAGACAGCTCGCGGGCAATTAGATGGTGTTTTGCGGATGGTAGCTGAGGATCGTTATTGCATCGATATCTCAAACCAATTACTCGCCACTGAAGCGTTACTCAAAAAAACCAATAAGATGGTGCTACATGCCCACTTACAAAGTTGCGTCTCGGAGTCTTTTACCAGTGGTACTGACGTTGATCAAAAGATCGCTGAGATCCTCAAGCTACTCGATAAATTTGTCTAAGCGCATGGTCGGGGCACTGCGGATGGCTAGGATGGTTGCAGTACTAGGACCCCAAATACCTTCGATGAACTTAATATAAGCACCAGTGTTTGTCACGGGAACGTAGACTTGGATAGTTCCAGCAAATCCGCCGCCATGGACCCGACAAGCCCCTTGGCCTTGTAAAAATTGTTCTGTCAAAGCAATTGCTAGGGATAAACCCTGTTCTTTAAAATTACTGGGGCTATAGAGGTTTTGTAAGAAACGAAACGAACTGTTTCCCGATTCTCTCACAAGGGCGAGATACTCATCAATTGCCTTTTCCTGAAGGGCTTTAAGCATCTTTTCAACACGTTCATTTTCAGATAGATAATGGTAGGCACGTAGGAGGGCACGGTCATTATTAATTTGTTTTCTTAAATCTGGTAATGCCTCTAGGAATTTGGTTAAGGAGACCTTGCGCAAGACCTCTTCGTCAAAATACTCTGCAACAGAGTTCATTTCAGCGGGAATTGCGGCGTAATCTGGGGTGAGATCGGCATGGCTACCACCCGTATCTACAACCACTAAGTCGTAACCTAATTGGTTGAAATCACAAGTTATGGAGGTAATCTGGGGCTGTTCTGGATGGGCAAAGTCGATACCGGTTATTCCACCATGGCCACAGGCAATTTGATCCATTAAACCAGAAGGCTTGCCAAAATAATTGTTCTCGGCAAACTTGCCAATGATTGCCATCTCTATTGGATCTAGCGATTCTTCATTATAGAGAGAGTTGAAAATCGTAGCCACCAATATTTCAATTGCAGCTGAAGAACTCAAACCGGAGCCCTTCAGAACGCGAGTGCTCGTGTTGGCCACAAACCCACCAATGAGTAGCCCCCGTTTAACAAATCCAGCGGCAATACCGCGCACCAAAGCATCAGTTGTGCCTTGTTCGTCAGCTTGTGGTTCGAGATCAATCAGGCTCACTGAAACTGGAGGAAATCCCTCTGAGACGAGCGTCACATTGGGGGAATTGATAGGCGTCACAGCGGCAATAGTATCGAGATCAATGGTGGCGGCTATTACTTGGCCTAAATTATGATCAGTGTGATTGCCAGCTAATTCACTGCGTCCCGCCGTACTGAAAATGCCGGTATTGGTAGTATCAGAAATGGCAAAGAGGTGTTGATGCATCGCCACTAACGCAACAAAGCGTTTAATTTGAAATTCTTTATTATAATTTTTACCATATAAGCGGGGTAACATATTTGCAAATTGGTTACTTTTAATAAAGGTCTCTAATGAATTGTGGCTCGACATCTACTCTTCTCCTCTAAGCTTAACGATACCAAATAGTCCTATTGTTCCGATATTCGCGTGGGCTCATTCCCATAACATTTTTAAATTGTCGGCTAAAATAATTAGCATCATTGAACCCGGTAGCTTCAGCAATCTGACTCATTGAGTAGTCACTAGAGCGTAGCAAGCGACAGGCGTATTCTATTCTACGTTGGATATGAAATTCAACCGGTGATAACCCTGTGGCATTCTGAAAGTGTCGGTTGAGGGTACTTGCAGACATATTCGTTAACTCCATTAGCTCTTGCGTGCTTACTGAGCGATCAGAGTTGGCTTCAAGAAAACTTAAAGCCTCTGCTAAACGCATAATTGTTTGATTGTCCTTGCGGGGGTGTTCTGCTTTAATCCGGAATAAAAGGACGAGTAGATGGATAAAGTAGGAGATGGCTAAGCTTTTAGCACCAATATCATGTTCAATGCTATCACACTCACTTTGCATTTGTTCTAATAGAGGCAACACCTCAGCCATTTGAGCTGGGCTAATTTGCATTGGATTTGAAAAGCCACTTTCGTTATGATATCCAGGTTCAATCCGTAGTAAGGCATGGTAGCCTGGCATGTTGCGAATATCAGCAAAAGTGTCTTCTAACATATTAATGTCAAATAGGACATTAAAGAGATGGACCTCTTTTAGGTTGCGATACCCATGTTCTAATCCAGGGGGAATCACAAAAACAGTGCCAGGAGCTAAGGTAAAAGTGTTTGTTTTGGTAAAATGAGTTCCGCTCCCCGATATGATGACAACCAATTCATAAAAATCATGACTGTGAAGAGGATAGGGGAGTTCTGGATCGCGATCGATAACTTTTAGGGTAAAAGAGGGATCATAAAAGTAATCGGAGGCAAGCAACTTTAGGTTCATGATGATAAAATAATGCTAAAATTTGGTCAATTTGTCAAGGCAGAAGTAGTAAATCTCGCATATACTGTACAGCAGGGGAGGTAGTTATGGATACTAACGAGTACGTATTGGCCCAAAAAGCTTATGCTAAGATCGGGGTTGATACTGAAGCTGTAATTAATCGTCTCGCATCAATTGCGATTTCTATACATTGTTGGCAAGGTGATGACGTTGGGGGTTTTGAACGCCCTGGGGCTACCCTTGGAGGGGGCGGCATTCAAGTTACCGGCAACTATCCTGGTAAAGCTCGCAGTGTAACTGAACTGCGCCAAGATTTAGAGCAGGTATTTTCATTAGTGCCGGGCCCACATCGTCTCAATTTACATGCTAGTTACGGCGAGTTTGGCGAAGAATTTGTCGATCGCAATGCAATTGAAACAACGCATTACGCCGGTTGGGTTGAGTGGGCTAAGAAGCTAGGCATTGGAATTGACTTTAATGGAACCTTTTTTAGCCATCCTCTTGCCGATGACGGTTATACATTGGCCAGTAAAGATCCGAAGATTCGTAATTTTTGGATTGAACATGCCAAAAGGTGTCGTGCAATTGCTGCTTGGATTGGCGAGCAAATGGGCACCCCCTGTATTTTAAATACTTGGATTCCTGATGGCGCTAAAGATCTCACTGTTGATAAAATGGGGTATCGTCGTCTTTTAAAAGAGTCTTTGGATGAGATTTTTGCTACTGCTTATCCTGCCGCCCATATGCGGGACGCTATTGAAACAAAATTGTTTGGCATTGGCAGTGAAGCTTTTGTTGTTGGAAGCCATGAGTTCTATATGAATTACGCAGCACATGCCAACAAAATGCTCTGTATCGATATGGGGCATTTTCATACTGGAGAAGATATTTCTGATAAGCTTTCCTCTATTCTTCTTTTCCAAGATGAGGTTTTGTTGCACGTTAGTCGACCTATGCACTGGGATAGTGACCATGTCGTCTTATTTAACGATGCAGTGCGGCATGTAGCGCAAGAGTTAGTGCGCAGTGGTAAATTAGAGAATG
>Ga0265294_10002256_pt1 | contig 25447 bp, 27 predicted proteins | sample MunlanPumphouse3_FD_192504 | JGI IMG/M metagenome (GOLD analysis project Ga0265294, IMG submission 192504) | Groundwater microbial communities from a municipal landfill in Southern Ontario, Canada - Pumphouse #3 | ecosystem: Environmental > Aquatic > Deep subsurface > Groundwater | place... | reverse complement strand
CAAATAATCTTATGCCATATATCTCTCAAGTTGCTGTTGGTAAATTAAAAGAGCTAAGTGTATTTGGAAGTGATTATGAAACAAAAGATGGTACGGGAGTAAGAGATTATATCCATGTAGTTGATTTAGCAAATGCTCATGTAAAAGCTATAGAATATTTAAATAGTGAAAATTATAATTTTATAAACTCAAAAATTAATATTGGAACAGGAACTGGATATAGTGTTTTAGATATGATAAAAGCTTTTGAAAAAGCAAGTGGACAAAAGATACCTTATAAATTAGTTCCTAGAAGAGCAGGGGATATTGCTACTTGCTACTCAAATCCACAAAAAGCAAAAGAGATTTTAGGATGGGAAGCAAAACATAATTTGGAAGATATGTGTAAATCTAGTTGGAATTGGCAAAGTAAAAATGAGATAAATTCTAAACTGAATATAAAAAAGGAGAATTAAATGCTATTCAATTGTTGACAATTATAATAATGATTTTGAAGATACAGTTTATTATATTTAAGAATATTGTAGTTTATAATTAAAAAAAATATATGGGAGTTTCTTAATGAAAGTAGTGTTAGTTAATTTTGCAAATGACTTGTTTGAAGAAAAGCAAAAGTATCAAAATGATACTGCTTTAAAGATATGTAGTTTTGATAAGATTTATTCATTTTCACCAAAAGATATAGAAGAAGAATTTTATGAACAGCACAAATTAATTTTATCTCAAGAAAGAGGAAATGGATATTGGCTTTGGAAACCTTATTTTATAAAAAAAGTATTGTCAACTTTAGATGATGGTGATTTATTGTTTTATTGTGATAGTGGGGCATATTTTATAGATTCTATTAATTCTCTGATAAAGTTACAAAAAGAAATAAATCAAGATATTATTCCTTTTTATAATCCTCATTTAGAAAAGATTTGGACAAAAAGAGATACTTTTATTTTGATGAATTGTGATGAAGAAAAGTATATTAATACAAATCAAATGTGGGCTGGAGCTAATTTATTTAAAAAAACAGAGAAAAGTATTAACTTTATAGATGAATGGATAATCTATGCCTCTGATGTGAGATGCATAACAGATATTGAAAATACATTAGGATATCAAAACTATGAAGGTTTCAAAGAACATAGGCATGATCAGTCTATTTTTAGTTTACTTTGTAAAAGATATGGATTAAAATCTTTTCCTGACCCTACTCAGTTTGGAAATACTGATAGAAATAGGTTAGAAGATTCAAATGTGAAACAATTTTTACATCATACAAAAGCAGATAAAATACAAAAAAATTTATTTAAAAAAATTATAAAAGAGATAAAACGAATATTTTTGAAGAAAATTTAACATTCTAAATTTTCAACAGTCCAAAAAATATTTTCTTTTATGACTTTTCCAGGATTTCCTACTATAAGTGAGTTTTGATAAAATTTTTTATTTGATATTAAAGAGTTAGCTCCTATAACACAACCATCATTTATTTCAGCGCCTTTTAAAATTTTTGAATTTAGTCCAATCCATACGTGTTTCCCAATTTTAACTGACTTTGAATGATTAATGATTTTATTATTTTGAAATATAGAATGTCCATCACAACTCCAAATTTCAACATTTGATGAAATCATAGAATCATTACCTATTGAAATTTCATTATTATTCCCGCATGACACTAATAAAGTATTATTAAATCCTATATTTTTACCAATAATTATAGAATTATAATTATTTTGCAAAATTATATGAAGACCATTTATTCTAGTTGAATTTTGAATTATTATGTTATGATAATTTCCATTTATATCTATAGTAACATTCTTATAATTTCCATCTTCTATAGCAATATTATTATAATTTCCATTAATTTTAATTCTAGATTTTTTTTCTAGAAAGCATTTTGACGAGATGTTGATTTTATTGTTGATACCTTTATTTTTGATAATAAAAAATTTTTTTAATTTATTTAACATTATTTTAAACATTTTTATTTCCTAAATACCACTTATACATAGTTTCCATTCCATTTTCTAACTCTACTTTATGCTTCCACCCTAAAGAGTGAAGTTTACTTGGGTCTGTTAGTTTTACCATTGTTCCATCAGGTTTATCTGTATTAAAAACAAGCTCACCTTTAAATCCTATAATTTTTTTGATAAGTTCGGCTAACTCTTTTATGCTTATATCTTTTCCTGTTCCTATATTTATATGTGTATTACGAACTTCGTTCTTAGAGGTATGTGTTAGGAATTTAGTGTTAAGAATATCTTTAAAATCTATATTTTTAAGTAAAAACACGCAAGAATCTGCCATATCCTCAGAGTAGAGAAACTCTCGTCTTGGATTTCCACTTCCCCATATTTCAATTTGAATTTTGTTCAAATTGGTGTTAGGTGTTAAGAATTCTGTATTATGTAATCTTATTCCATATTCTTCTAAAACATCGAGTATTTCTTGTTTACTAGATTTTCCTGTAATAGTTTTATCTTCTTTATTAGTACCTAATTCATAGCACTTGACACATTTAATTGGATTTTTATCTAAATCTTCTTTTATTGCTTCCCAATTGTTTTCTTCTAAGCATTTACCAAGATGTATCTTTCTAATAAGTGCTGGTAATACATGAGATTTTTCTAAATCAAAGTTATCATTTGGTCCATATAGATTTGTGGGCATCACAGATATGAAGTTTGTTCCATATTGTATATTATAACTTTCACACATTTTAATACCAGCAATTTTTGCTATTGCGTATGGTTCATTAGTATATTCTAGTGGACTTGTTAGTAAAGAATCTTCACTCATAGGTTGAGGAGCTTCTTTTGGGTAGATACAAGTTGATCCAAGAAATAATAGTTTTTTTACTTTATGAACATATGATTGATGAATTACATTATTTTGAATTTGTAAATTTTCATAAATAAAATCAGCTCTATATGTATTATTAGCAACTATTCCACCAACTTTTGCAGCTGCTAAGATTACATATTCTGGTTTCTCTTTTTCAAAAAACTCTTCTACAGCTTTTTGATTTAGTAAATCTAATTCTTTATGAGTTCTTGTGATTATATTTGTATAACCTTTTGATATTAAGTTTTTTACAATAGCAGAACCAACTAATCCTCTATGTCCTGCTACATATATCTTACTATTTTTATTCATTTATATTTCCATTTAACTTACTTTTATACTCTTCATAGCTATGAAAAATTCTTATTATTAAAATATTATTTGTATTTGTATCAACTCTATATACTATTATATGACTTTCGTGTACTAAAACTCTACAATCTCTATTTATTAATTTATTTTTGCACTCTACACCCATATTTGGGTTTAATTTTAATAACTCAATTTTTTCTTCATATCTTAACAAATAAGCGATAGCATTTTGCTTGCTATCTTTTGCTATATAAGATATTGCATTTTCAAGATCAATCTCTGCTTGATTTGAGTATTTTATATTATGCATATTTTTGTTTTATATCTTTTATTATATCTTCATGTGATTTATTACTTAAGCCAGAATTCAAACCTACATCAATCTCCTGCTCTAAATATGAAAAATCATCTATAACACTATTTTCAACTATTCTTACTTCATTCTTAGGTAAGTTTTTTAAAAAATACATAATTTTATCAAAAACTTTATCTTCTATATGTAATTTTATAGTATGCATACTAAACTCCTTTTGATTTTATGATATTTTATCAAATTTACTCGTAATAACTCATAGTTTTATATCCACCATCTTTTAGGTAAACATCTTTTGTCATAAGTTTTAAATCTGATTTCATCATATCATTTACAAGGTTTTGCAGATTATACTCTCTATTCCATCCTAGTTTCTTCTCTGCTTTAGAAGGATCTCCTAAAAGTAAATCAACCTCTGTTGGTCTAAAGTATCTTGGATCTACTGCTACAACAATAGTGTTAGGTGCTAGGTGTGGAGTGTTATGTTCGTTATACTCTTTTTCTAACTTAGAACTTAGCACATCCCACTTAACACTATCAATAATCCCAACTTCATCAACTCCAACACCTTCAAACCGCAAATAAATTCCACAGTATTCAAAACTTAATTTTACAAAATCTCTTACAGTTGTTGTTTGACCAGTTGCTATTACCCAATCCTCAGGTTCGTCTGCTTGTAAAATCATCCACATCATTCTTACATAATCTTTTGCATGACCCCAATCTCTTTTTGCATCAAGGTTTCCAAGATAAAGTTTATCTTGAAGCCCAAGTGCAATTTTACTTGCAGCTCTTGTTATTTTTCTAGTAACAAATGTCTCACCTCTAACTGGTGATTCATGGTTAAATAAAATACCATTACAAGCAAACATTCCATAAGCTTCTCTATAGTTTACTGTAATCCAATATGCATACATTTTAGCAACTGCATATGGACTTCGTGGATAAAATGGAGTTGTTTCACTTTGAGGAGTTTCTTGAACTTTTCCATATAGTTCACTTGTACTTGCTTGATATATTTTTGTTTTATTAGTAAGTCCAAGAAGTTTTACGGCTTCAAGAATTCTAAGTGTTCCTGTACCATCTGCATTTGCTACATACTCAGGTGTTTCAAAAGATACATGAACATGACTCATAGCAGCAAGATTATATATCTCATCTGGTTGAGTCTCTTGAATAATTCTAGTTAAGTTCATAGAATCTGTCATATCACCATAGTGCAAGATTAGATTTCTATTTTCTACATGAGGATCTTCATAAAGATGATCTATTCTATCTGTATTAAATAAAGAACTTCTTCTTTTAATACCATGAACTATATACCCTTTTTTTAGTAAAAATTCAGCAAGATAACTTCCATCTTGTCCTGTTATTCCTGTAATCAAAGCTACACGCTTTGATTGAGTGCTAGGTGTTATGTGTGAAGTGTTATGATTTTCTTTCATTGTTTTAATTTTCCTTTTAAAGTTTGTTGTAATTTTGTTAGCATAGCTAATATTTGATTTGATTTTTCTATAAATATTTTTCCATTTTCTTTATCGATATATTTTATATCCATTGCTATATATGTTTGTGTTGCAAATTCTGCAGTTGAACCTTTAGCAATATCTAAAAATCTTATTTGATCTTTTATTGATTCTTTTTCCATACCTTCTGCAATATTGCTTGGTATCGAAAGCCCAGCCATTGTAATCTGATCTTTAAATCCAAAGTCTTTTAAATTTGATAACAGCTTATATACATCAGCTGATAATCTAGCACTAATTTTCCAAACTTCTAATTTTTCACATTTCATAACACTTAACTCCTAGCCCTTAACACAATCTTTGATAATCATCTTCAACTCTAACTATATCATCTTCACCTGTATATTCACCAACTTGTGCTTCGATTAAAACTACTGGTATTTTTCCTTCATTCTCTAATCTATGAAGTTCTCCAGCTTTTATATATGTACTTTCATTTGGTCTAACTAATCTTTTCTCATCTCCTACAGTTACTGTTGCAGTTCCTGATACTACAATCCAATGTTCACTTCTATGGAAATGTTTTTGTAGAGATAGTCTTTTACCTGGATTTACTTCTATTCTTTTTATCTTATATCCATTTGATTCTTCAAGTACCGTATAAGTTCCCCATGGTCTATAACCTGTTAAGTGAATATTATGAAGTTGTGAGTTTGACTCTTTTAATTTTTCAACTACTTTTTTAACTTTTTGGCTAGAGCCTTTTTTAGAAATTAGTAATGCATCACCAGAATCAATAATTATTAAATCTTCAATATCAACAGTTGCTATTTTTCGCTCAACACCATAGACTAGATTGTTTTTAGAATCTATACTTATATGATTTTCATTTATAGTATTATTGTTTTTATCTTTAGGAAGTTCTTCATAAAGTGAATCAAAGCTTCCTACATCACTCCAAGAGATATTTGAAGGGATTACTTTTACAATATTTGATTTTTCCATAACAGCATAATCAATACTATCCTCAGGAATATTTGCCATATCTTCATGTTTTATTCTAATTAGATTGTTTGTATTATTTGCATTTTCAAAAGCTATTTTTGAAGTTTCATATATCTCAGGTGAATAGTTTTTAAGTTCATCAAGGAATACTCCTGCTTTAAAACAAAACATTCCAGAGTTCCAATAATAGTTTCCAGCTTTTAAATATGAAGTTGCTGTTTCAAAATCTGGTTTTTCATGAAAAGCTTTTACATCAAACTTATTTACAGTTTCAATATATCCAAATCCAGTTTCAGCAAATGTTGGAGTTATTCCAAATGTTACAAGTTTATTTTCAGATGCAAACTCTTTTGCTTTATTTATTACTTTTTCATACTCTTTCTCATCTTTGATTAGATGGTCACTTGGAGTTACAAGAACTATTTCATCATATTCCAAAGCCATACAAGCAAGAGCAATAGCAGGAGCTGTGTTTCTTCCAATAGGTTCAAGAAGATACTTATTGTTCTTTTTTCCTAATTCATCTAATTGGTCTAAAGCTAGAAAATATTGTTCAGCATTTGAAACAATAAATTGTGATTTACACAGTTTACTATTTCTTTCAACAGTTAATTGAAATAATGACTTATTAGAAAAAAGTTTAACAAACTGTTTTGGCATAAGTGTTCTACTTATTGGCCATAGTCTTGTTCCACTTCCCCCGCATAGGATGATATTAGTCATTTTTCTACTCCAAATATTTTAAGTATTTTCTTTTTCTTTTTTTCTATATATCTATTAAATTTTGTTTTAAAATCATATTCAAAAGGTTTAAAAATCAATTCTTCTTTACTATTTTGATTAGGAAGAGTTTTTATAAAATTTACAATAAATGGGAATAAATTATATTCATCTAAAACTTTATTCCTTGCAATTATTATAGATGGAAGTCTTTTTTCCCATTCATTATTTTCAATTGCTTTTTGCATAGTTTTTATTGCATCGTTTGGATTGTTTATATCAATCCAAATGTATGATTCTTCAGGAAAATATTTATTTATATTTGTACATCCAAAATAAAAAGGTAGAGAATAACTAAGATAAACATCACTAATTTTTTCTGTCCAATAATCAGGGATATTATTATTTTCTATTACTATACTATATTTATATGGTGCAAGAGCATCCCATTTATCTTCTATAAATTTTGTACCTTTACCGTAAAAATCTATGGATAATATATTGTTAGATTTTATATATTCTATAAAAGCTACTCTTTTTTTATGACCAGGCCATCTTGTTAAATTACTAGCTATACAAGATATTCCAAATTGTTTTTTAGGGATTTCTTTTAAAGCTTTTAATTCATCGTAACTCTTTAATACATGCCAAGGAAGAGCACCATGAGATTTTATAACAGTGTTTTTTTCTTTTATAATTGAAGGATAATGATTTGTAAAAATATATTTAAAACTATCTAACTGGCTATCCATCCAGTCAGTATCTCCTTTGTGATATGGTTCTTGCATAATTATAATAGTATTATTCACATTACATTTTATTTTTACTTTTTTTTTAACATTATTAAGTACTACAACATAATCGCACTCAGATATATGTTCCTCTGTAAATTTAACATTTTCCCACTGCATAGAATTATTAGGAGAGTACATATTAAAATCTCTATCCTTGTAGTTTTTAAGTATTCTAACTAACATACTGATTAATTCCTTTCCTTGCTTTATACTCATTTTTTCCTTGTTTTTGTTTGATTATTAGTCTATTTTTTTCATCTTCATCTTTTCTATCTGTTCTTTCATGATTTAAATGAAATAAATTTGCACAATATTTAATGGATTTCATTTTAACACCTATTGCTTCTAATCTCCATTCTAAATCAGTATCATCTCTACTTGGTGCAAATGGTAAAGATTCATCTATACCATTAACTTCAAGAATGTCACTTTTAAAACAAGAAAAATTTGATGCAACTATATGAACATTTTTGTTGTTTTTAGCCAAAAAATTGTATATTTTTGAGTAAGGATGAAAAGAAAAACCTTGTTCATAATGTCTGATATTATCTTTATTTAAATATAAATAATTTCTTAAATAATTTTTTTCTAAATTAAATGCTGTAACTATATTGTTTCTTAAATCCGCAGAAACTTTATCTCCTAAATTTACTCTTCTACCGCATAGAGCTTTCTTTTGTTCAGCAAGTAAAACATGATATTCAATAAACGTTGTAAATGGAATAGTATCTCCATCAATTAATATTATATAATCTCCTTTGCTTAGAACTATACAATTATTAACTGCTTTTGGTTTTCTATTACCTATATTTTCATGGCTATAATGAGTAATTTCATAAGAAGATTTATAATTCTTCAATAATAGTTTTGTCTCAATTGAATCATCATCTTCTGCTACTAAAATTTCAAAATTTTTATAAGTTTGAAATTCTAAAGCATCCAAAATAAGTTTTAGTGCTACAGTATCTTTGTATGTTGGTATTATTAAGCTCACTTTCATTTTATCTATTCTCCAAAATATTTTTTATCTCTTCAAGCTGTTTTTTACTATCAAAAAACTCATTAGCTTTAATTTTTCCATTTAAAGCTAATGACTCTTTTAAATCTTTATTTTCTATAATCAAAGATAATTTTTCATATAAATTATCACTATTCATACTTTCAAATAAAAGTCCATTTTTTTCATCATCTATAATCTCAAGAGGTCCGCCACTATTACTTCCTAAAACACAAACACCACATTTCATAGCTTCAATAAGCACAAGCCCAAAAGTCTCTTTTTTTGTTGCTAAAACTACACAATCTGAAATTTGCATAAAATCTGTTGGATTAGAAACAAAACCTGTAAAAATATCACTTGGATAAGAGTTTTTTAGATTATTAAAGTAGTTTTCATCCATATAGTGCCCAACGACTAAAGTTTTTATTTTTATGTCATTTTTTCGTAATTTCTCAACAGCTTGTAAAACTATATGTTGTCCTTTTGCTTCTTCAATTCTTCCAACTATACAAACTATAAATTCATCAGCGATATTAAAAGATTTTTTTAGACTATTTTTTTCTTCATAACTTAAAATTTTAGGAGTATTTGCACCAATGTAAGAAGTTTCAATTTTAGGTCTTATATCTTTTAGAATAAATTTTTCAAGTTGCTCTTTTACTAAATTTGTAACAGCAATCATCATATCTATATTTTTATATAAAAATTTATGGTAAAAATCACTTTTAAATCTTGTCATATGCATATGTCTTGTTTGAACAATTTTTGGTTTTCTTTTTGAAAGAAGTTTCGCAAATACAACTACAGGAAGGTCTTTTGTCCAGTGAAGATGCACTATATCAATTTCTTCTTTATCTATGATTTTTGAAAGTTTTAAAAAATTATATCTTGAAATCTCAAAATAATTAATTTTTTCATTTTCAAATATCTCTTTTAGTTTTGATTTTTTATTTATAACAGCAGGTGAATTTAAATATTTAGTTACATTTTTCATATATAATTCAAGCCCACCTAAATCAGGAGAGAGACAAACTTCTAAAACTTTTTTCATATATTTTCTTTCTTATGAGTTAATAAGTCGAGATTTTATCTATTATGTAGTTAATATCAAATTAAAACGCTTTTAGCTAAAATATTACCCATTTTAAAAAAGGAAAGTCTTTGTCAAAGTTTAAATTAGAGGTAAATGAAGAGTTTAAAACTCTTAAAAATTTCGTAAAAAATATAAAAATCTTTTTCCAAAAAAACAACAATACAATTCATAAAGCAAGAAATGAGATAAAAGTTATAAATTATGAGAGTAGAGATTTTGTAGTAAAATCTTTTAAGATTCCCCACATAATTAATAAATTCGTATACACTTTTTTTAAAAGCTCAAAAGCTAAGAAATCTTACGATTTTGCTTTAAAAATTGATAAGTTTACACCAAAACCTATTGGATATATTGAATTTTATGAGAGTTTTTTAATCAATGATAGCTATTTTATTAGTGAAAAATTTGATTATGATTTTACTATTAGAGAGCCACTTTTAGATATAAACTTTCCAAATAAAAATGAAATATTTAAAGCTTTTGCACAGTTTACCTTTGATTTGCACGAAAATGGAATTTATCATTTAGATTACAGTCCTGGAAATATTTTAATAAAAAAAGAGAATGATAATTTTATATTTAAAATTGTAGATATAAATAGAATGAAATTTTTAAATATGGATTTAGAAAAAAGAGCAAAAAATTTTTCAAAACTTTGGGCAAAAGATGAAGATTTGGAATTTATAGCAAAAGAGTATGCAAAGCTTTTAAATGAAGATGAAAATGAGTTAGTTTTAAAAGCTTTGAAATATTCAAATCAAAATAAAGCAAAAATAAATTTTAAAAAAAGAATAAGAGGACAAAAAGTTGTTGATTAGTATTATGTATCATCATGTAAATAGCGATAGATGCTCAAATGACTTATCAATTTTTGAAGAGCATCTAAAATATATAAAAAACAATTTCAAAACTATTTTTCCAGGTGAAAAAGTAACTCAAAAAAGTGTTTGTTTGACTTTTGATGATGCTTATGCTGATTTTTATTTTTTAATTTTTCCACTTTTGAAAAAATATAATTTAAAAGCACTTTTGGCAATTCCATCAAAATATATTTTAGATGATACAGAGCAAACAGCAGAAAATAGAATGAATTTTGAGCATAATGATCTGTTTGAAAATTATCAAAAAGCTACATTTTGTACGTATAAAGAATTGAAAGAGATGAAAGAGAGTGGATTAGTTGTTTTTGGTTCGCACTCGCACTCTCATGTAAATCTACTTGAAGACAATGTTGATGTAGATTTAGAATTAAGAGTTTCAAAAGAGATTTTAGAAGATAAGTTAAATACAAAAATAGAGAGTTTTGTATTTCCTTTTGGAAAATACAATCAAAATATTTTAGAAGAAGCAAAAAGATATTATAAGTATAACTTTAGAATAGGAAATGCAATACATAAAGATTTTAGTGGGATTAATGGAGCTATTTATAGAGTAGATGGTGATGGTTTAAAAACTGCTGATGAGATATTTAAAACTACAAAACTATTAAAATATAAATTTAAAGGTGTAGTAAAAAGAATGGGTAAAAAATGAATATTAGTGTAGTTATGTTAGCAAAAAACAATGAAAAAACTATAGAAAATAGTTTAAAAAGTTTATTTGATTTTGATGATGTTGTTGTTTATGACAATGGTTCAACAGATGAAACCATAAATATTACAAAAAAATTTCCAAATGTAAATTTAATACAAGGTGAGTTTAAAGGTTTTGGCTGGACAAAAAATCATGCAACTTCTTTTGCAAAATATGATTGGATTTTAATAATTGATAGCGATGAAGTAGTTGATGAAGAGCTTTCAATAGAGTTAAAAAATAAAAAACTGGATGAAAATACAGTTTATAAGTTAAATTTTAAAGCTTTTTATAAAGATATTCAAGTAAAACATTGTGGATGGAATAATCAAAAAATTAAAAGATTGTATAACAAAAATGTAACTTCTTATAATTCAAATGATGTTCATGAAGATATTATAACAGAAGGTTTAGAGATTGAAGAGCTAAAAGGAAATGTTGAACACTATAGTTATCATACAATTTCAGAATTTATAATTAAAGCAGACAGATACTCAACACTTTTTGCCTCTAATAACGCAGGAAAAAAATCTTCAAGTCCAACAAAAGCTTTTTTTAATGCAAGTTATTCATTTTTTAGAACATATATTTTAAAACAAGGTTTTAGAGATGGTTATGTAGGACTTGTAATTGCCTTTTCTCATATGGTTACAAACTTTTATAAGTACATAAAACTTTATGAGGCAAATAAAGAGTTGAAAAAATGAATTTACTTATAACAAGACACGATAAAATAGGGGATTTTTTAGTTAGTTTACCTCTTTTTAAAGCTATAAAAGAGCAATACCCATCTACAAAATTAACAGCCCTTGTATCTAAAATCAATTTTGATTTTGCAAAGAGTTTAGATTTTATAGATGATGTTATTTTATATGATAAAAATGATTTAAATAAAACTTTGAAAAGTATAAAATCAAAAAAGTTTGATGTATCAATATCATGTTTTATAGATACATCTTTGGCAATTTTATTATTTAAAAGTAGAATCAAAAAAAGAGTTGCACCTGCTACAAAAATTGCACAAATATTTTTTAATATTAAAGTTATGCAGCGAAGAAGTAAAGTAGAAAAAACAGAGTGGCAATATAATCTTGATTTGGCAAAAGCTATTTTTCCTGATATAAAACTAGATTTTAAAAGACCACTTTTAAATCTTGATGTAAAAAAAGAGAAAATAGTGATTTTTCATGCTGGTTTTGGTGGAAGTAGCGATGGAAATTTGAGCTTAGATGATTATTTGAATTTAGCAAGAAGTATTAAAGATAGTGAGTATGAAGTAGTTTTCTCTTTTGGACCTGATGATGAAAAATCAAAAGAGTATATTGAGTCAAAACTAGATTTTAAAGCTACAATTTATAACTCAAAAGGCACTTTGCTTGATTTTACAAAATATATTGCATCTTCAACTCTTTTTGTAAGCACTTCAACAGGACCTATGCATCTAGCAGGTGCAACAAACTCAAAAACATTATCATTTTTTGGAGATAGTTTGTTTGCAAGTAGTAAAAGATGGGCAACTATAAGTGATGAAAAATATCAAAATAATTTTATGCTAAATAAAAACTATTCAAAAGATGATTACATCAAAATAGAAAATTGTTTAAAAGAGATTTTAGATGTCAAGTAACCATTTTATTTGGGATAATTTTTCAGATCAACCACATGTTATAAAAGATAGAGCTTTTAAAAAGGCTATGAGAAAAAAGCATAAAAAAGATTTTATAAAACTTATTCTTACTTCACTTTTTATTTTGCCTTTATCAATTCTTTTTATGAAACTATTTTGTGGAAAAATAGAAACTTCAAATAAAGATTTTATTGGACTTGGAGTAAATTTAGATAAAGATGATGGTAAAAATACTCAGCAAGATTTAGTTGAAGAGTTGGGTGTAAAAAATCTAATCATTAGAGTTCCATTATGCGATATTTTAAACATTGACTCTTATGTAAATTTTGTACAAAGTTTTAATTTAAAGACTCCTAAAAATATATTAATCAATATTATTCAAGATAGAGTTCATATTGAAAATCATGAAGTTTTGGAGAAAAATTTAGATTTAATATTTAAAAAATTTAAAAATATTTCAAATGAGTTTCAAATAGGAACTACAATAAATAGACTGAAATGGGGATTTTTTAGTGTAGAGGAGTTTATAAGATTTTATAAAGTTGCACAAAAACTAAAAGAGCAAAAATATCCAAATATAAAACTTCTTGGACCATCTGTTATAGATTTTGAATACTACTACAATGCAAGAGCTATGTTTAATTTTCAAAATATAAAATATGATATGACTTCAGCACTACTTTATGTAGATAGAAGGGGAAAACCTCAAAATACTCAGTATGGTTTTTTTGATACAAAAAATAAAATAGATATGCTTTTTTCACTTGTAAAATTAAGCCCAAAAACTTTAAGTGATGATATCTATATCACTGAAGTTAATTGGCCAATATCAAACACAGCACCATATGCACCAACAAGTGAAAAAGAGTGTGTAAGTTGTGAAGATTATACAAAATATATGTTGGATTATTTTAAAATAGCACGTGATTCTAAAAAAATAAAAAAAGTTTTTTGGCATCAACTAATCGCACCTGGTTATGGTTTAGTTGATAATAGAGATGGAAAAATTTTAAAATACCCACAATTTTATGCCTTTAAGGAAATGTTACAAAATGGTTAAAACAATATTTATAGAGATTCCTTCGTGGCTTGGGGATGCAATTATGGCAACACCAGCTATACAAAATATAATAAAAACATATCCAGATGCTAAAATCATACTTTTAGGTTCATATGTATCTACACAAGCTTTTAGTAACTATCCAAATATTAAACAAATAATAGTTGATGAGACAAAAAAAGAGAAAAATAGATATAAAGCTTTAATCAAATTAGCAAAAAATATTGGAAAAGTTGATTTAGCCATATCTTTTAGAAGAAGTATATCATCAAAATTTATGATGTTTTTTATAAAAGCAAAAAAGAAGTTCAATTACAAAAGGCTTACAAAAAATGAGATTCATTTAGCTATTCGATATAACGATTTTGTAAACAAAGTTTTAAAAACAGATAATGAAGTAGGGGATTTAAAACTATATTTTACTCCATATAAATATCCTAAAAAAACATTAGGAATAAATCCAGGTGCAACATATGGAAGTGCTAAAAGATGGTATCCAGAAGAGTTTGCAAAGGTTGCAATAACTTTAGCTTCAAAATATGATATTGTAATTTTTGGAGGTCCAGCTGAAACAGATATTGCAAAAGATATTGAATATGAGTTGGTTAGACAAGGAGTGCGAAACTATCAAAATTTAGCTGGGAAGACGACTATTCCTGAACTTATAGAAAAAATAGCAGGTCTAAGTCTATTTATTACAAATGATAGTGGTCCTATGCATATAGCTGCTGCTTATAAAATTAAAACTATATCAATTTTTGGACCAACAAAATATAAAGAGACAAATCAGTGGAGAAATCCAGATGGAATAATTGTTACAAAAAACCTATCTTGCTCTCCTTGTATGAAAAGAGAGTGTCCCTTAAAACATCATGACTGTATGAAGCAGATAAAAGCAAATGAGGTTTTAGAAGCTATTAGTTTGTTAGAAGAGTAAATCTTCTAACAGTTAATTACTTAATTCATTGTCAATAATTTGACAAATTGTATGTGCAAAAAGAATATGCATCTCTTGAATTCTAGGTGTATCATTTGAAGGAACAACTAAGTTTATATCACAAAGCTCATTCATAGCTCCACCATCTCGACCTGTTAATCCTAAAGTTTTGCATCCCATTTCTCTTGCAACTTTTAAAGCATTTATTACATTTTTACTATTTCCAGAAGTTGAAATTCCTATTAATAAATCGCCTTTTTGTGCCAATGCTTCAACTTGTCTATCAAAAACTCTATCATATCCATAATCATTTCCAATAGCTGTTAATGCACTAGTATCAGTTGTAAGAGCAATTCCTGGTAATCCTCTTCTTTCAGTTTTATATCTTCCTGTAAGCTCTGCTGCAATATGCTGTGCATCTGCTGCACTTCCACCATTTCCACAAAGTAAAACTTTATTTCCCGCTCTTAAAGTTTCAACTGCAAGTTTTGAAGCCTCTAAAAGTGGCTCTTGCATAGTCTCTATTACTTTAGCAATTGTCTCTTGGTGAGCTAAAAACTCTTTAATTATTGCATTTTGCATTTTCATTTATCCTTTTTATTGTGTTTGTTGTACTTTTACCATCTACAAATTGAACAAGTTTTAACTCATCTGCTATATCTTGTCCAACAACCTCTTTACCTTCATAATCACCACCTTTTACTAAAACATGAGGTTTGATTAGTTTGATTAGTTCATAAGGTGTCTCTTCTTCAAAAATAACTACATAATCAACACTTTCAAGTGAAGCTAAAATATATGCTCTATCATCTTGACTGTTTATTGGTCTGCTTAAACCTTTTAATTTTCTTACACTACTATCAGCATTTAATCCCAAAATTAAAACATCTCCATAGCTTTTTGCCTCTTCTAAGTACTTAACATGACCAACATGTAAAATATCAAAACAACCATTTGTAAAAACTATTCTTTTACCTTGAGAGTGAAGTTTTTTTGCTAATTTTTCAATCTCATCAAATGTTTTTATATGGCTTGATGAACTTGATTTATTAAGTTGAGATTCATACTCATAAATCTCATCTAAAGAGGCAGTTGCACTTCCAATTTTCCCTACAACAACTCCAGCTGCTAAGTTTGCAAAATATAGAGCCTTTTTAATATCAACTCCACAAGAAAGAGCAAATGTAATTGAAGCAATTACAGTATCTCCAGCTCCTGTTACATCAAATACTTCTCTAGCTGCTGTTGGACTTGTAAATAGCTCATCATCAAATATTGCAATTCCTTGCTCACTTAAAGTTATAAGTGAAACTTCCAAATTGCAATTTTGTTTTAAACTTTTTAGCGCTTCAACTAAAGATTTCTCATCTTTTATATCAATATTTGTAGCTTCCATAGCCTCTTTTTTATTTGGAGTTAATGTATAAGCACCTTTATATTTACTAAAATCTTTACCTTTTGGATCTGCTAAAACTTTTATTTTATTTCTGTTTGCAAGTTTTATAATATCTTGAGTTAAAGTAGTAGTTAAAACACCCTTTTTATAATCAGATAAAATTATTGCACTATAATTTTTTATATTTTTCTCTAAAATCTCTAAAATCTTATTTGCACTATTTTTTGAAATCTCATCTACACTTTCGCTATCATATCTTAAAACTTGTTGATTTGAAGCCATAAGACGGCTTTTTTTAGATGTTTTTCTTCCTTTTTCAACAACCAAGTTATCGAAAGATACACCAATATTTGAAAGTAAAGTTTTAAGTTCATTTGCAACACTATCATCACCAATTACACTAATAACTTCAACACTGCTTCCTAGACTTACTAGATTATTGATTACATTTCCAGCTCCACCTAAAACTGAGTTCTCTTTTTTTACATTTACAACCTGAACTGGAGCTTCTGGTGAAATTCTATCGCAACTTCCCCACAAATAGTGATCAATCATAAGATCACCAATTACTAAAATATTTGGTTTAAAATTAATATTTATCATTTAATCTCTTCATTAAAAAGTCTAATAATCTCAGGAATATAAGCTTTTATTCCATCTTCTAAGCTAAATCTTGGCTCATAATCTAAAAATTTTTTAGTAGTTTCAATATTTGCTTCTGTAAAAAATTGATAAGAACCAACATAAGGATTTATAATATACTCTTTTCCATTGTCAATTCCTAACTCTTCTTGCAAAATATTTACAATATCTTCAAAACTTCTAGCATTTCCTGTTCCTACGTTATATACTCCTGATTTTTCAGGTTCACAAGCTTTTATATTTGCTTGAATAATATCTTCAATATATATAAAATCTCTTAGAATTTTATCACTTCCTTCAAAAAGTTTTGGAGCGTGACCTCTTAGAATTTGGTGTCCAAATTGAACTACCATTGAAGATGTTTTCTCTTTGAAAAACTCTCTTGGTCCATACACATTAAAATATTTAAGACCAACAATTGATATTGGAAGCTCTTCTTTTAGGTATTCATAAGTGATATTATCCATCATAACTTTACTAAATCCATAAACATTATTTGGTTTTTCAAATCCAACTTCAAACTTATCACTATCTCCATAAGTTGCAGCACTACTTGCATAAATCATATTAGCTTTATGTTTTATTGCAATTTTTAATAAATCTTCATAGGCATTTACATTTGTTTGTATCATAATATCTTGCTCAATTGCTGTTGTATCAGATATTGCTGCTTGATGAAAGATATAATCAAATTTATAGTTTTTTTCTAAACTTTTTAAAAGTTTTTTATCATTTATATCGCCACTTATTACAACACCATTGAATCCAACAAGATTTTTAAAGTGACCAAAACTTTTTAAGTTTCCGTTTGAAAATCTCTCACCACTTCTAAAACAATCAACTACTACAATTTTTGACTCAGGATAATTTTTTTGAAAGTAAAAAGCCAAGTTTGAACCTATAAAACCAGCTCCCCCTGTTATTAAAATTGTTTTTTTATTAAAGTTTATATCTGTATATTTCATTTTTATTCCTTTATATATTTTAAACTATCAAATAAGCTATTAGCTACTAAAAAATCTTCACAATTTTTTTCATTTTTACTTATTAAAATTTTGTTTTCTATTTTACCATTTTTTGCACAATCTATATCACTTTTTTTGTCACCAATTAGCCAAGAGTTTTTTAAATCTATATCAAAATCATTTAGTGATTTTAAAATCATTCCATTTTTTGGTTTTCTACATAAACAGTTCTCTTCAGGTTTATGAGGACAGTGATAAACTTTTAAAATATCAATCTTTTGTTTTTTGAACTCTTCAACCATATAATTTGTTAGAATTTCAAAATCCTCATTTGTATAAAATCCTCTATCAATTCCAGATTGATTTGTTACAACAATAATCTCATAACCAAAATCTAAAAACTTTTTACAAGCTTCAAAAACACCATCAACAAATTTAAAATCACTAATCTTATAAACATATTCAAAATCTTCGTTTATAACTCCATCTCTATCAAGATAGATAATCTTTTTTTTCATTATAAAATCCTCAAAATTTAAGATTAAATAATATCATAAAGCAGTTTTAACTATAATTATGACTTTAAAAAATAGGAAAAAATATGATAAACACAACTATATTTTATAAAACAGAAAATAGATTAATAAGCGAGATAAAAAAAAGAGATTATATTAAAGTTGTAAAAAATAGTTCAAAACTACTCAAGCTTTTTGGCAAAAGAAAATATGCAGATATCTATTTTCATAGTGGAATTTTAGATGAAGATAGTATTGATAAGATTAAAAATGCAAAATTTATAATTACAAACTCTTTTTCAAACTTAAATTTAATTGTAGAAAAAACAGAGATATCTAAAGAAAAAATTGATGTTATCTATCCAAGTATAGATTTAGAGTATAAAAAAACAAAAGATATAAAAGAGAAATATAAAGAGAGATTTGATTTAACTATAAATACAAGATTAATTCTTTTTAGTGCAAAAAATTTTAAAAATTCAGGAATAAAAGAGTTTTTAGATATCTGTTCAAATCTATCTTATGTAGATTTCAAACTTTTGATTTTGGGAAATAAGCAACAGCTAAATGCTCTAGATTTTATTATGCCAAAGTATAAAAGCTTAGAATCAAAGATTATAAAGCTTGAAGAGAGCAAAGAGAGTTCAGATGAGATATTTTTATTGAGTGATATTTTTTTGTTACCAACACATAATAAAAATATTGCAATTAGTGTGATAAAAGCTATGTTTTGCAAATGTGTAGTATTCGCTCCAATTAATAATGATATTAAAGAGATATTAGATATCTACGCAACAATGGATAGCCCAAGTGATCCAAGCACTCCTTTTAAAATAGATGGAGTTCTTTATGATTTAAATGAGTTAAAAAAGATTCAAAAAGAGAATAGAAAAATTGCAAAACAGATGAGCTTAGAGCAAAATATTGCAAAATTTGATGATATTTTATCAAAAATTTAACTCTAACTTAAGAATTTTAAGGTACAATACGCGAATATTTTTCACTAAAAAAAAGGAATAAGAAAATGGCAAGAAGATGTGCAATTTCAGGAAAAGGACCTATGGTTGGAAACAACGTAAGTCACGCAAAAAATAGAACAAAAAGAAGATTTTTACCAAATATTAGAACTATTAGAGTTATGACTGAAGATGGTTCAACTGTTAAACTAAAAATTTCTGCAAAAGAGCTAAGAACTCTTAAAAAACACTCTTAATAGTATAGCAAAAGTGCTTAAATGAGCATTTTTACTAATATTAAAAAAGTATTAGGCTGGGAACTTTCAAGTTCAAGGCCTCAATATGATTTAAACTCTGTAATTTATTCAAAACTAAAACCACTAAGATTACCCTTAATAATTATCCAAATTCTTATGATGATAGGAGTATTGGGTTATGTTTATTTTGAAGATTATTCAATTATGCATGCAATATTTCAAACATCTTATACAATTACAAATACTGGTTTTGGAGCATTAAACGAATCAAACTTTAAAAATGAGACTATATTTTTTACTGTTTTTTTAATGATTGCTGGTTTTTCTAGCTTTATTTTTGGAATTGGGGTTATAATTGATGTTTTTACAAATGGAAATTTAAGAGCTTTATTGAAGGAGAGAAGGATGCTTTATAAAATAGCAAGATTAAGAAAACATTTTGTGCTTTTTTATCACAATGAATATACAGCACAAGTTGCTAAACAGTTTAGAGAGAATCATATACCTTTTGTGGTTGTTGATCCAAGTGATAACATAGAAGAGATAGCCAGAGAGAATAAATATCCATATTTTATAAAAGATGAACCATATCAAGAGAGTGCATTTTTCAAATCTCATTTAAGCTCTGCAAAAGGAGCTATATCTTTATCAAAAAATATATCTGACAATATTACTTTAATAGCATCTGTAAGACTTTATGAAAAAGAGTTAGGACGAACTCCATTTTTAATAATATCAAATGCAGAGACTAGAAATGAAAAAATAAGACTTCAAAAACTTGGAGCTGATAAGGTTGTAGCAACACCTTCATTAATGGCAAAAAGGGTAAGTGCGATTGCTATGAGTCCTGATATGGAAAATATTTTGGATGAGTTTTTATATAAAAAAGATAGCCCAATTACTATGGAAGAGATTTTCATAAAAGAGGATGCTTGGAGTATAGGAAAAGAGCTAAAAGAGCTTGATTTAAGAGAAAAGTTAAGTATATCTGTTATTGGAATAACTGAAGAGAGTGGTGCTTTTATACAACTTCCAAAAGGAAATAAAGTAATAAATAAAAACTCAAAACTACTTCTTGTTGGTTCACAAAAAGGTATTACTAGAGCAAAAAGAGTATTAAATTTAATTAATCAACCAAAGGAGTTATAAAAATGTTTACTATTTTACCGATTAAGGGTTTTATTGACCAAATAGAGGGTTTTTATTGTGATGGAATTCATATTGGTCTTAAACCAAATGGTAATAATGATTTAGGTTTTATTTATACAAAAGAGCCTTGTACAGTTGCTGCAATTTTTACTAATAATAAATTTCAAGCAGCACCTTTAAAACATTTTTTGGCTTATGAAAAAGGTTTTAAAACAAACTTTGTACTTATAAATTCAAAAAATGCAAATGCATTAACAGGTAAAAAAGGTATTGAAGATATAAATACTCTTTTCTCTCAATTAAATTTTGGTGATGATAAGTTGATTAATCCAGTTATGAGTAGCACAGGTGTTATTGGAAATAGATTACCAATTGAAAAATTGGTTAATGGTGCAAAAAAATTTAATTTAAAATCTAAAAATGGTGAAAATTTAAGCAAAGCAATTATGACAACAGATGCATACCCTAAATCTTGTTTTTATGAAGTTAAACTTGAAAGTGGAAAATCATTTAAAATAGGTGCTGTTGCAAAAGGTGCTGGAATGATAAATCCAAATTTAGCAACAATGCTTTGTTTTATCTGCACAGATGCTGCAGCTCCTTATGAAGATATACAAGAGGCATTAAAAAGAAACTCTCACACAACATTTAATGCAATCTCTGTAGATGGTGATACATCTACAAATGATACTGTTATGGTTTTAGCAAATAGTAAGTCAAATGCTTATGATAAAGATGCTTTTAGTGAAGCTTTAAGATTGGTTATGCATGATATGGCTATGTTAATGGTTGCAGATGGTGAGGGTGCAAAAAAAGTTGCAGCTTTTGAGGTTGTAAATGCTGCAAATGATAAAGAGGCTGAAATAGCTGCAAAAGCTTTATCAAATTCACTACTAGTAAAAACAGCTCTATTTGGAGAAGATCCAAATTTTGGAAGAATAGCTTCAACAATTGGAGCTTCACAAGTAACTTGCGATGATGAAAAACTTGTAATTTCATATAATGATGTAGTTGTATTTAATAAAGGTGAAATCTGTTTTGATTCTATAATTGAAGCAAAAGCAGCAGATGTTTTAAAAAAAGATAAATATAAAATAATTTGCGACTTAGGAGTTGGTAGTGGAAAATTCACAGCTTATGGTTGTGATTTGGGCTATAAATATGTAGAGATAAACGCGGATTATAGAAGTTAATTTTAAGAACTCTTTTTATATAATCCCTTTTAAAATTTTTAACAAGGATAGAGAATGCTTCACGAACATAGAGATGCAATTGCTGAATTAAGACAAAAAGATGCTCACTTTTTAAGAGTGTTTGAAAAACACAATGAGTTAGATCATGAAATTATTAACCTTGAAAATGCTCACGCAGATCAATTTTTAATAGATACAAAGAAAAAAGAGAAGCTTAAACTTAAAGATGAAATTTACGCAATGATCGTAAAATATAAAGCTGAGAAATAGTTTCTATTTTATTTTGCTAAAAGGGAAGATAGATTGTCTATCTTCCCTTTTTTAATGATAATAAAGCAAAGCTAAGTGAAACTTAGATACAATCAAATCAATTTTTTAGTGTAAAGGCCTTAGTTTATGGAAAACCTTTTTGAAAATCAAGATATTATAGATATCAATATTGAAGATAGTGTAAAAACTTCATATTTAGACTACTCTATGAGTGTTATTATTGGTCGGGCATTACCCGATGCAAAAGATGGTTTAAAACCTGTTCATAGAAGAATACTCTATGCAATGCATGATTTAAATCTTACATCAAAAGTTGCTTATAAAAAATCAGCAAGAATTGTTGGAGATGTAATTGGTAAGTACCATCCACACGGAGATACTTCTGTTTATGATGCACTTGTAAGAATGGCTCAAAACTTCTCTATGAGAGCACCACTTGTTGATGGTCAAGGAAACTTTGGTTCTGTTGATGGTGATAGTGCAGCTGCTATGAGATATACAGAAGCTAGAATGACTAGAATTGCTGAAGAGGTTTTACGAGATTTAGATAAAGATACAGTAAATTTTGTACCAAATTATGATGATACAATGAGAGAACCAGCAGTTCTTCCTACGCGTGTTCCAACACTTTTATTAAATGGAAGCGAAGGTATTGCTGTTGGAATGGCAACAAAAATTCCACCTCACAATCTAGGTGAACTTTTAGATGCAATTTTACATCTAATCGATAATCCAACTGCTGAAGCAATAGATTTAATGGAGTTTATTCAAGGTCCAGATTTCCCAACAGGTGGAACTATATTTGGAAGACGTGGAATAATTGATGCTTATACAACAGGTCGTGGAAGAGTAAAAATTAGAGCAAAACATCATATAGAGTCAAAATCAAAAAAAGATGTTATTGTAATTGATGAGTTACCATATCAAGTAAATAAAGCTAGATTAATTGAGCAAATTGCTGATTTAGCAAAAGATAAGCAAATTGAAGGAATTTCAGAAGTTAGAGATGAGTCTGATAGAGAAGGTATTAGAGTTGTAATTGAACTTAAAAAAGATGCAATGGCTGAAATTGTATTAAATAATCTTTATAAATCAACTCCAATGGAGACAACTTTTGGAATTATTCTTTTAGCTGTTTATAACAAAGAGCCAAAAGTATTTAATCTTCCAGAAATTTTAAATATTTTCCTATCACATAGAAAAACTGTAATTATTAGAAGAACAATTTTTGATTTAGAAAAAGCAAAAGCAAGAGCACATATTTTAGAAGGTCTAAAAATTGCTGTTGATAATATTGATGAAGTTGTAAAAATTATTAGAGCTAGTGCAAATGATCAAGAAGCAAAAGATAATCTATCTTCAAGATTTGGTTTAAGTGCAATTCAAGCTCAAGCAATTTTAGATATGAGACTTGGAAGATTAACTGGTCTTCAAAGAGATAAATTAGAGGCTGAATATCAAGAGCTAATGATTTTAATCGAGCAACTAGAGCTTATTTTAAGAAGTGAAGATAGATTAAATGAGATTATAAAAGAAGAGCTAAATGAGATTAAAGAGAAGTTCTCAAATCCTAGACGAACTGAGATTGAAGACTCTTATGATGAGATTGATGTTGAAGATTTAATTCCAAATGAACCAATGGTAGTTACTATTACTCACAATGGTTATGTAAAAAGAGTTCCTATAAAATCTTATGAGCGACAAAAAAGAGGTGGAAAAGGTAAAGTTGCAGTTACAACTCACGATGATGACTTTATTGAAAGATTCTTTGTAAGCAATACTCACGATACACTAATGTTTGTTACAAATATGGGGCAACTTTATTGGTTAAAAGTTTATAGAATTCCAGAAGGAAGCAGAACTGCAAAAGGTAAAGCAGTTGTAAACTTAATTAACTTAAGAGCTGATGAGAAGATTATGGCAATTATTCCAACAAGTGATTTTGATGAAGCTAAATCTTTAACATTCTTTACAAAAAATGGTATTGTAAAAAGAACTAGTTTATCTGAGTTTAGTAATATTAGAAGCAATGGGGTTAGAGCTATTGTTTTAGATGATGATGATGAGATAGTAACAGCAAAAATTGCAACAGTTGATACAAAATATTTAATGGTATTTACAAGTCTTGGTCAATGTATTAGATTTGAAGTTGATAAAGCAAGAGAGCAAGGAAGAAGTACAAGAGGAGTTAGAGCTATTAAATTTAAAATAGATAGTGATATTGTTGTTGATGCTGAGATTATTGATAGTGAAGATCAAGAGATTTTAACTGTTTCTGAAAAAGGAATAGGAAAACGAACTACAGTTGAAGAGTATAGACTTACAAACAGAGCTGGAAGTGGAGTTATTGCGATGAAATTATCACCAAAAACAGGAAATGTTATAGGTGAAGTTTTAGTTGATGATACTCAAGATTTAATGCTTTTAACTTCTATTGGAAAAATGATTAGAGTTGATATGCAAACAATTAGAAAAGCTGGAAGAAATACAAGTGGTGTAATAATTGTAAATATGGATAAAGATGATAAAGTTGTATCTATTGCAAAATGTCCAAAAGAGGATGAAGAGATTGAACTTGATGAGTTTGGAAATGTAATTAGATACAATGAAGATGGTGATATTATAGATAATCAAACACAACTACAAAGTGAATCAAATAATATTTTTGGAAATGATTTAGAAGAGAAAGAGGAAGAGTAAAATGAGAAAGTTTAATGTTGCAGTTGTAGGAGCAACGGGAGCTGTTGGAGAAGAAGTATTTAGAGTTATGGAAGAGTTAAATTTTCCAGTTAATAAATTAATTCCAATAGCAAGTGCTAGAAGTGCTGGTTCAACAATTGAGTTTTTAAACAAAGAATTTACAGTTTTAGAGTTAACTGAAACTGTTTTTGAAGAACAAGAGGTTGAGATTGCGTTTTTTTGTGCAGGTGGAAGTATCTCTGAGAAATTTGCAAAATTTGCAGTAGAAGCAGGTGCTGTTGTAATTGATAATACAAGTCACTTTAGAATGGATCCAAAAGTTCCACTTGTTGTTCCAGAGGTTAATCCAGATGATATTGGTCTTTGGAGAGAGACTGGAATTATTGCAAATCCAAATTGTTCAACAATTCAAATGGTTCAGAGCTTAAAACCACTTGATGATTTATATGGTATAAAAAGAGTTGATGTATCAACTTATCAAGCAGTTTCAGGTGCTGGAAAATCTGGTATGGAAGAGTTAGTTAAACAGATGCAAGATTTCTTTGCATTTAGATTGGACGAAACAGAGATAAAAGCATTTGCACACCAAATTGCACTTAATGTAATTCCTCAAATTGATGTTGCAATGGAGAATGGATTTACTAAAGAAGAGATGAAAATG